>Ga0265798_10002618_pt1 | contig 26290 bp, 18 predicted proteins | sample P3T30metagenome_FD_192430 | JGI IMG/M metagenome (GOLD analysis project Ga0265798, IMG submission 192430) | Plant litter microbial communities from East Loma Ridge, Irvine, California - P3 T30 | ecosystem: Environmental > Terrestrial > Plant litter > Unclassified | place: USA: California...
GGAACCGGGCACCCTGTGGCTGGGCGGCCTGGCCTTCGCCGCGATGCTGTTCTCGCGCCGGCGCAAGCACTGACCTGCCGCCGGCCGCGCGGCTGGAGCAGGTTGGCCCGCTGAGCCCAACCTGCTCAAACAATCTCTTACTTACTCCCGGACCCGGGTTTCCGCCGCGGCGGCCAGGATATCGCTGAGCTGTGACGTATTGACCGGCTTCACCAGGTAGTGATCGAAACCGGCCGCCAGCGCCGTGTCGCGGTCCTGCTGGCGTCCATAGCCGGTCATGGCGATCAGCGTACTCCCAGCGGCCTGGGGCAGTTGGCGCAGGCGCCGCGCCAGCTCGTTGCCGTCGAAGTCGGGCAGGCCGATGTCGAGCAGGCAGACATCCGGCATCGTCACCCTGGCCAGCTCGAAGGCATCGCCGGCCGAATACGCCACCTCCACCTGATGACCCGCAGCGCGCAGGAACAGCTGCAGCGTGTGCACGGCGTCGACGTTGTCGTCCACCAGCAGCATGCGCAGCGGTGTCGCGGCGTCGAGGCGGGCCGGGGCGAGCGCGATCGGCGGCGGCGCGGCTTCCTGGGAAAAGCGCGGCAGGCGCACCGTGAAGGTCGAGCCCTTGCCCAGTCCCGGGCTCTGCGCCTGCACGCTGCCGCCGTGCAGCTCGACCAGGCTCTTGACCAGCGCCAGTCCCAGTCCCAGGCCGCCCTGCGAGCGGTCCGGCGTGCGTTCGGCCTGGGTGAACAGGTCGAACACGCGCTCGACCAGGCCGGCGTCCATGCCGATGCCGTCGTCGCTCACGCTCAGCAGCCAGTGGGCGCCGTCGGCGCGCAGCTGCAGGGCGATGGTGCCGCCTTCCGGCGTGTACTTGGTGGCGTTGCCGAGCAGGTTGGCGCACACCTGCACCAGGCGCTTGTGGTCGCCCTTGGCATGCGCCGGTCCCGGCGGCAGCTCGATCGTCACGCGGTGGCGGCGCGTCGCGATCAGGGGGCGGATCTGCTCGGCGGCGTCGTCGACCACGCGTTTCAGGTCCAGCACCTGGGTCGACAGCGACACCAGGCCGCGCGTCACGCGCGAGACGTCGAGCAGGTCGTCGACCAGGCTGGTCATGTGGTCGACCTGGCGCACGATGATCGAACAGGTCTGGGTGATCTGCGCATTCTCCGAATGCAGCATCTTGAGCAGGTGGGCGCCCGTGCTGATCGGCGCCAGCGGGTTCCTCAGCTCGTGCGCCAGCATGGCCAGGAATTCATCCTTGCGCTGGTCGGCCGCACGCAGCTCGCGCTCGGCCAGCGAACGCGCGGTTTCCTTCTTCTGCAGCGCGGCCGCCATGCGGTCCAGCGCCTGCGCCAGGTTGCCGATCTCCTCGCGCCCGTAGCCGATGCCGGAACGCGCTTCGAGGTCGCCGGCGGCGATGCGCTCGGCGGTATCCATCAGCTTGCGCACGCGCTGCACGATCAGCACGTCGCCGACCAGCCAGGCAGCCAGCAGCGCCAGCAGGGTGGTCGCGGCCAGGCCGAGCAGCGACATCAGCTGGTCGTGGCGCGCGGCCGACAGGATGGTCTCGGTCGGGATGCCGATCGTGACCGCGTAATCGGACAGCGCCGGACCGCCCAGGCGCGAAAAAGTGTGCAGGCGCTCGACGCCGTCCTCGCCGCGGATGGTCACCGCGCGCTGGCCGGCGGTGGCCATCGCTTCCAGCGTGGTGCGCGGGAGCTTGCTGCCGAAGTAGCGTTCGGGATCCGGCCGGCGGGAGATGATGGTGCCGCGTGCGTCGACGGTGGCGAGCACCGAGCCGGACGGCAGGTTGATATCGTTGATGAAGGTGTCCAGGCCTTCCAGGTCCATCGCCGCGAACACCACCGCCAGCACCTTGCCGCTGCGGTCGATCACCGGATAGGTGAGGTTGATGGTGTGCTTCTTGATCACGCGCCCGAACACATAGTCGCCGGCGATGAAGCGGCGTTCCGCGATCGCGCGCCGGAAATGGCTGCGGTCGCCCAGGTTCACCGGGTGCAGCAGCGGCACCGCGCTGCAGGTGACATCGCCGTTCAGCTGGATCAGGCCGAAGTTGACGAAGCCCTCGTTGCGGTCGAGGACATCGGAGAGCAGGGAGGTGCATTTGGCGGTATCGCCGAGCAGGTCGGGGACGCTGGCGAGGTCGACCAGGATCTGGCGCGCGCCCTCGATCGACTGCGCCTCGTTGGCGGCGGCCATGCCGGTCAGGCGGCGCAGGTTTTCCTCGGAGGCCTTGATGGCGTGCTCGCGCTCGCGTATACCCGACAGGATCGTCATGACCGCCAGCGGCGTGATGGCCAGCGCCACCAGGAGCATCAGCCGGCTCCGAAGGCTATTCGGTCGGAACCGGCTAAACCCAAATATCATGTTGTCAACTTTATATCTTGCGAAACTTTATTCGCCAACGGAGCGCGCCCACATATCGCCGAACTCGATCACGGCGCGGATCCCCTCGCACAGCGTTGCCACATCGTCAGAAATATAACCCAAGCGGATGAAACCGGGCACGCCGAGCGCATCGCCGGGCATGAGCGCCACCTTCCTGGCTTCCAGCAGGGCTTCGGAAAAGCCCACGCTGTCCAAGGTCAGGCTGCGCACGTCGCCCCACAGGTAGGGACCGGAAGCGGGTGCATGCATGACCATCCACGGCGCCTGGGACAACAGCCTCACCGCCAGGTCGCGGCGCTGGCGGTAGTCGGCCATCATCTCGGCCGGCGCGCCGCTGTCGAAGGCAGCCACCGCGGCCACCTGCGACAAATGCGGCGCCGCGGCCGTGATCGGACCCTGCAAGGTCTGCATCGCCTCGACCACCGCGGCCGGCGCCAGCGCGAAGCCGATCCGCCAGCCCATCATGGCATAGCTCTGCGATGCCGAGTAAATGGTGACGACGCCGATCGCGCGCCAGTCGCACAAGGCCGCCAGGCTGGTGTGTTCGCCTTCGAAGATCAGGTGCTCGTAGCTCTCGTCGACGATCACCCTGGCCCCGATGCCTTGCACCCAGTCGCGCAGGGACTCCAGCTCCCGGCGAGTGTACACCTTGCCGGTTGGATTGTGCGGGTTATTGATGATGACGATATCCGGCTTGCCCAGGGACGCCAGCAGGGCCGGCGTGATCTCCTCGGGCAGCTCGGCCAGCACCGGTTCCAGCCCGAGCAGCTGCGCGGTGGCGACGTAGGCCGGCCAGTGCGGCTTGAAGACCAGTACCTGGTCGCCCGGGTCGCTCAGCACGTACAGCGCCTCGTACAGGGCCTGCTTGGCGCCGTTGGTGACGATGATCTCGCCCGGCGCGGCTTCGATGCCGTTTTCCTTGCGCAGCTTGGCGGCCAGGCGCGAGCGCACGTCCAGCGCCCCGACCACGCTGGTATAGGGCATGGTGCGCTCGCCCTCGACGGCGCCGGCGACGGCGTCCAGCACCGGCTTCGGGGCCGGGAAATGCGAAATGGCGATCGAGAAGTCGATCACCGGCTGGCCCTCGTTACGCATGGTTTCGACGCGCCCGTGCATGGCGGTCGTGGCGAGGGGGCGGGAAGAGGCGATACGCGAGGATATTTTCATTATGTGGTCGGCACGGGGGCAGGGTGACATCTGTCTCGAGAATGTTTCCTAATTGTACTGAATCAAGCCTGTTATGCCACGTCCATTAACGATTTATTGAATGGCAAACCGCGGATTTCTCCTGTGTCCTCGCCGCGCGCCCGCGCGCGCGCGAGCGCCGCCGGCCGGACGTTTCTGGTACGGTGGCCCTGAATGCAACCGCAGGAGTACACCATGCAAAACCCCATCGTTCGTACTTTCAAACATCTCGACGCCGCCGAACAGGCGCGCGCCGACCTGCTGGCGGCCGGCATCCCGGCCGACGGCGTCGCCATCGACGTGCGCATCGACGAGACCGGCCCGGTGCAGGGCAACTTCGTCACCGGCGACTCGCCAGGCGTCAAGGGCAACGACGACTACAACTACGTCTACAAGCCGATGGCCCAGGACGATGTGCGCGACTGCCAGCTCACCGTGCACGCGGCCGACGCCGTCCAGGCCGAGCAGGCCGCCGCCATCCTCGAGCGCCATGGCGCCCTCGATCCGGATCCGGCGAAACGCGCCGGGCTGCGCCACTGAACACGCCACTGAGCACGACAGGGACGGCATCGCAGGCGCGGCCGTTTTGCGCGACAATGCGACATCCGCGGCGCATGGCCGCCTCCATGGGAGACAAGAGCGTATGAGTGCGATTCATCTGGACGCGGGCGATGCCCTGCTCGTGATCGACATGCAGGTCGATTTCCTGCCGGGCGGGGCGCTCGGCGTGACCGACGGCCACGAGGTGGTCGCCCCGATCAACCACCTGATCGCGCTGTACCGCGAACAGGGGCTGCCGATCTTCGCCTCGCGCGACTGGCACCCCGGCGACCACTGCTCGTTCCAGGACCAGGGCGGGCCCTGGCCGCCGCACTGCATGGCGGGCACCCGCGGCGCCGAATTCGCCGCCGAGCTGGCGCTGCCGGACGACGCGGTGGTGGTCTCGAAGGCCGACAGCGCCGGCGCCGACGCCTATTCCGCCTTCAACGGCACCGGGCTCGCGGCGCAGCTGCGCGAGCGCGGCGTGGAGCGCGTGACCGTCTGCGGCCTGGCGACCGACTACTGCGTGCTGAACACCGTTACCGATGCGCTCGAAGAAGGCTTCGACACCATCATCGTGCCCGAAGCGATGCGCGCCGTGGACGTCGAAGCGGGCGACGGCCGCCGTGCCCTCGACCGCATGGTGGCGCGCGGCGCGGTGCCGGTGCGCCTGGGCGAAGTGGGCATGACCGCGTTGGCGGTCTGACAGTTCTTGCGCTGACAACGGCGCCGGCGGCGCCGGGGCGGCGTCTGCATGAATCCGGAAAACGCGCGAAAATACGGGCTTACCTTGTTTTCCGCCTCATTTTCCAATGTCCAATCCAGCAACCCTGTCTGTTCCCCGGCGCCTCGATGTCAACCCGAAACCGCTCTGGGTGTCGCTGTTCCTGATCGTGCTCGGCGCCTGCTTCCTGGCGCAGAGCGTCGGTCCGCGCCAGGCCGCGCTCTACATAGTCGGCGCGCTGCTCGGCATGGCCCTGTACCACGCGGCCTTCGGCTTCACCTCCTCGTGGCGCGTGTTCATCGCCGACGGCCGCGGCGCCGGCCTGCGCGCGCAGATGATCATGCTCGCCGTGGGCGTGGCGCTGTTCTTCCCGGCGCTGTCCGCCGGCACCCTGTTCGGCACCCCGGTCACCGGCCTGGTGTCGCCGGCCGGCACCTCGGTGGTGGTCGGCGCCTTCCTGTTCGGCATCGGCATGCAGCTGGGCGGCGGCTGCGCCTCCGGCACGCTGTATACGGTCGGCGGCGGCAGCACGCGCATGATCGTCACCCTGATCGCCTTCATCGCCGGTTCGGTAATCGCCACCGCGCACATGCCGTTCTGGACCTCGCTGCCCCAGCTCAAGCCGGTCTCGCTGGTGACGAGCCTCGGCCTGGCGCCGGCGCTGCTGCTGAACTGGCTCGTGTTCGCACTGATCGCCGCCGTCACGGTCGTCGTTGAAAAGCGCCGCCACGGCCGACTGGTCGCCCCCGAGGCGCAGCCGGGCCGCGCCGCCACCTGGCTGCACGGCCCGTGGCCGCTGGTGGCCGGCGCACTGGCGCTGGTCGTGCTCAACTTCGCCACGCTGGCGCTGTCCGGCCGCCCGTGGGGCGTGACCTCGGCCTTCGCGCTGTGGGGCGCCAAGGCCGCCTCGGTCATCGGCATCGACACCGCCAGCTGGACTTACTGGTCGACCAAGTCCAACGCCGCCGCGCTGGCCGCGCCGGTCTGGCGCGACGTGACTTCGGTCATGGACATCGGCATCGTGCTCGGCGCGATGGCCGCCGCCGCCCTGGCCGGCCGCTATGCGCCGGTGTGGCGCCTGCCGCTGCGTTCCTTCATCGCCGCCGTGGCCGGCGGCCTGATGCTCGGCTACGGCGCGCGCCTGGCCTACGGCTGCAATATCGGCGCCTACTTCAGCGGCATCGTCTCGGGCAGCCTGCACGGCTGGCTGTGGCTGGTGGCGGCATTTGCCGGCAATGTATTCGGCACGCGTCTGCGTCCGCTGTTCGGGCTGGAAGTGGAGCGGATCAAGCAGACCGGTTGCTGAGCGGCGGCTGCGGCGCCGGCGTTGCAGGCGGCGTCGTGGCCGGCGGGCGTAGCCGGTACCAGGCGATCCCGAGCAGTTCGTAAGCCGCGTACCAGGAGCGGCGCATGCCCTCGGCGCTGGGCAGCAGGCCCGTGAACCATTGCGGGTTATCGCTGAAGAACATGGTGGGCGCCTCCACCACCTCCATCCCCGCGCCCTCGAACGCATGGCGGGCGCGCGGCATGTGCATCGCATCGGTCACCAGCAGGATGCGCTTGATACCAAGGGCGCGCAGCAGCGCGCTGCTGTAGCGCGCGTTCTCGCCGGTATCGCGCGAGCCGCGCTCGATCCACCTGACCGGCACCCCGAAATCCTCGCGCAGGGCCGCCGCCATCGCGTCGGCCTTGGTGTAGGCCATGTCGGCGGCCGCGAGCTCGGCGCCGCTGGCGCCGTTGCCGCCGCTGACCAGCACGGGCAGCCCGGTGCGCCGCTGCACATGGGCAGCGTAGCGCAGCCGCGCCAGGGCAATGTAGTCGGGGATGTCGCGTCCGCCGTATTCCGGCGCATGCTTGATGCGTCCGGCCGCCAGCACGACGATGGCGCGGGCGCCGGCGCGCTCCGGCGCCCGCAATGGCCGGGTCATGTCTTCCAGCGGCGCGACCAGCAGGTGCGCCCCCGCGGTGCTCGACAGCAGCGCCAGCAGCGCCAGCGCGCCGCCGGCGATTGCGCGCCCCGCGCGCGGCCAGCGGTAGCGGAGCAGCAGGCCGAGGGCGATCAGCAGGAACAGGTTGGCGGGTGGGAGGATGAAGTCGCGCGGGATGGCGTTGATCAGGTCGAGCAGGGGGCTGAGGGTCATGGTTGCGTGGTGGGGCGGGCGCTGGTCGATCGCGCGCGCCGGATGATCGATGGGTGGTCGGCTTCCCATGTCTGGCTAGCTGGAAGCATTCCTCCAGTGTACGGGAGTTTCGCCCCAGGGCCGCGGACGTTTCAGGGCGCCGCAAACAGCGCAAGCACGCTGTGCGGCGCACCGCTGCCGAAAAAGCGCAGGTGGTTGTGCGCGGTGCGGGCGGCGACGGCGGCGCTGCGTGCGAACAGCGCGCCTTCGTAGGCGCTCAGCGCGGCCTCGAGGTCAGCGGGATGATCGCGCAGCGCATGCGCCAGTTCGGCCCCGTCGTAGATGGCGAGATTGGCGCCCTCACCGGAAAACGGCGACATCAGGTGCGCGGCATCGCCCACGAGCGTGAGGCCCGGCCTGCGTTCCCAACGGTGCTCGACCGGCAATGCATGGATGCGCCGCACGATTGGCGCCGCATCGCTCGTGCCGATCAGGGCGCGCAGCGCTTGCGCCCACCCGTCGAATTCCGCGGCAACGGCGCCGAGTGCGTCCGCTCCCCGGCTGACATCGAGGGCGGCGAACCATGCCTCGGGTTTGTTCAGGGCGATGTAGGTCTGCAGCGAGCCGTTCGCGTGGCGATGCGCCAGGATCGCTCTACCCGGTTCAAGGGCCATCAGCGTGCCGGTGCCGACGATTTCGGCCGCCCGGCGCAGCTTGGCGCCGCCGGATAGACGGGTCTCGATGAAGGTCGTGCCGACATAGTGCGGTACGGCTGCGGACAGCAAGGGGCGTACTTTCGACCAGGCACCATCCGCGCCGACCAGCAGGTCCGCTTCGACGGTCGATCCGTCGGTGAAGGCCAGCCGGTGCCGTCCGCCGTCCAGTGGTACGGCCTGCGCTAGCTTGCGGCCCCACTGGATGGCATCGACAGGCAAGGAATCGATCAGCAGCTGGCGCAATGCGCCTCTGTCGACTTCGGGGTTTGCCGTGCTGCCCGACGAAGGCTTGTCCAGCAGGAGCTTGCCATGTTTGTCGACGATGCGTTTGGCGTCTTCGCCAGGAAGTGCAAGCCCCAGGAACTGCGCGTGAAGTCCCGCGGCCTTCAGTCCGAGCTGCCCATTGTAGTCGTGGATGTCCAGCAGGCCGCCCTGCGTTCTCGCCCTTGGCGATGCCTCGCCTTCGTAGACGGTGGCGCGCACGCCGTGGATGTGCAGCACACGCGCGAGCGTCAGCCCTGCAAGGCCGGCACCGACGATGGCGATGCGGGGAGCGGAGGAATACGGCGTATTGTCAAAACGGTTCGTCATGGCGCGTTCCGGTCTGAACCTGCGCGCCGGGCGCGCAAGCTCGTGGTGCCGACGGGTGTCGGAGGAAACGCTGGCCATCCATGCAAACATGCGGGGCGGCGTGCATGCGGCTATCCGCGGGTTCGACCTGGCGTCGGACCGTATGCGGATAACCGGTTTTCGCGGTATGTGAGACCGGAGCTTCTCACGGACGGGACGGCTGCGTCAATGCTTGCATGTGGCCGATTGTTGCCTTTCGTTGTGCTTCGTTGCACGGAATTTCCGATCCCTCGACCCTGGATTCCAAGGCGCAAAAAAATATTAGCGCCAAGAATTTCCAATTAATCGATGCGACCGTAACCGCGATTAATGGAGTGTTGGAATTTTTATCGAATTGGTTCCTGCAAAAAATATGAAGAAGCTAGTGCGGCGAATTCGCAATAGCGCAACACATGTATTAAATCGTTGCTTGCACAGGATTTAGCGAGGATTATATAAAGAGGATTTTCGATTTGTTCTTGTGCCTCCGATGCTCGGCTAAGCCATGAAAACATTTTATTTGCTTGTTTTCCATATATTATTGCTTATATTGGGTGGGCAAATAATTACTGGCTGTGCTCATCGCTATCCGCATTCCGAATCGGACTTGGGATTCAATTATCCGCTGGATATTTGCAATCGGGGCGTATTGGAAACGGCGCGGAAACAGTTGAACAATCCAATAGGTCAACTTGTTTTTGACAAGCACACTGTTTGTAGAACTGAAACAACGGCTAGCGTGAAAACCGGTGCCGCCGGTCCGATGCCTCTACTGCCGGCCGACCCCTGTCTGCCGCCCAAGCCACAGTCGCTCCAGGAAGACGCGTCGAAAGCCGATGAACTGGAGCGGCTCGCGGCGCAGGCCTTTACCGCACAGGAAGGTTGCCTGCGGCAGTATCTGGAAAACGCCTTCGTCACGACATCCGGCGAACCGCCGGCATTCGGTATCGCATTATCAGGCGGGGGCAGCAAGGCAGCTGCATTCGCCATGGGCGTGCTGGCCGGCTTGTCCGACGTGCAACTGCTGGACCGAGCGAACTATCTCAGCAGCGTTTCGGGCGGTAGCTACGCTGCCTATTTCTATTACGCACACCGCCTGTTTCCGCTGGTGCGGCGACACCCACAGCGGCTGGCGGCCAGCAATGAAGACCTCTTCCGCGACTGCGTCGCGCTGCCCGGGGACGACCATGCGACACAGTACCTGATCGATGCGATCAGGGAACGCGTGCCCTATTGTGGACGCCAGAGTCTGCATACCTACATCGGCGTATCCCCAGTACCCAGCGCCCGGGAGGGCTACCAGGCCTTCGTCAAATGCACGCAAGACTTGATGCGGCCGGGCGACTGCAATACGGACGCGACCTCGTCCTGGCGCAAGGGTGTGTCCTTGCCTACCCTGGGAGGCAGTCTTGCCACCGTCATCCCGAGCTTGGTCTCCAATACCTTGTTCGACTGGGGACTGGCGAGCTCGCCCTCGGCCAACTCCTACCGTGACGGTATTGGCCTGGCCTACGGCGCTAGCCTCGCGGATGCACGGGACCTGAAGCCTGGCCTGGTCACGAAACGCACGAAACATTGCGACACCCCGGCCAGCCCGGACGATCGGGTGTTCGACTGCAAGGAAGGTTTTTTCGATCCGGACCCGAAACCCATGACATTCGACGAGTTGCGCGCTGGTCTACTGGAAATGCGCAAACCGGGCCGCGACGGCATGCCATTCTGGATCCTGAATGCCACGGCGACCGAATTCCGTAGCGTTTATGGCTGGCTCAGAAAAGTGCGCGAGGATACCACCAACAGCGATATGTTCGAAATGACGGCGGTATCGCATGGTTCGGGCCGTTATGGTTACGTGTCCGCCCCGGCAGCGATCCACGACATGACGGTACTCGACGGCGTGCTGGCTTCCGCAGCATTCCTCGATGCAAACCAGTTAGTGCACACAAACCGAGTCGTCCGCTTCGGCGCCGCGCTCGGACTCCATTTCGCCAATCTGGACTGGGGAATCGATATTGCCAACTACAACGTATCGACAAAGCGCAGGCTGATCCACCGCTCGCTCCCGTTTCCTTTCTATTACGTGGACAGCATGCTTGCCGGTCTCCGGAACAGGGATTCGACGGCAATGCAGAAGCGTGAGCGCGAGAACTCGGTCTTCATCCGCCTGATCGACGGCGGCAACGCCGAAAACCTCGGCGTGTATTCACTGCTGAAACGTAAGGTGCGCAACATCCTGATTGCCGACGCAGCGGCGGACGACGACGGGCAATTTGCCGACCTGTGCGGCTTGCGCCGACGGGTGCTGCAAACCCCGCCGGGCCTGTTGCCCATGTATGTTCATTTTCCTGGCTTGCGCGACTTCGATACGCATTGCGATGGGATCGACTCCGGAAAAAAGGTCAGCGGCTACGACTTGCACGCATGGTTCACAGACCACCCCTTACTGCTGGGATGCATACGCCGGAATCGGCATCCGAACAATGCGGGGGCTTCATGCCATGGTCTTTCGGGCGACGAAGTCCGCTTGATTGTCGCCAAGCCAGCCATCAAGCTCGCTGACTTTATCAAAGTCCAGCTTGCGAATGTCCCCGTGAAATATCCCACCGTAGGGGGAGAAACCCATCTGGTGGTATCGGACTGCTGGATACGCGATAAGGACAGCAAGCCGACGACATTACTGAATTGCGATACGGCGGGATTTCTACAATGGAACCACGATAAAAGAAAAGGCGATTGCCCCATCTTCCCGCAGCATTCGACGGTCTTGATGACTGCGAACTCGTCGGTAACCTTGTTCGTCGCCTATCGCGAACTCGCTCGCCAATACATCCGGCGCGACGCCGAGATCCTGAGGGGACTGGTAGGGGGAAACGGCGTCAACCCGGCGCTTTTTGAACAGGCCCTGGAGATGCAGGCCGCTCACCAGCTCGTTGCGGCCGGGCCGCATTGCCAGCGTTACTGACCATGAACACCAGCAGACGAAACATGCCCCTATACGCGCTTGCGATGCTGGTGCTCGTTGTCGCAGGCACTGCCTGCGGCCTGCTGCCGGGGCATCGCAGCTCGTCCATGGAAGGCCATGCCCCGATGGTCCTGCCTGTCGCCAGCCCGGGCGCGCCGATACGGGTGCGTTTTGCCGGGGTCTCGACATTGTTGTTCGACGACGGAGAGACGGCGTGGATGACGGATGGCTTTTTCACGAGGCCGGGCAAGCTGCAAACCCTTGCCGGCAGGATCGGCCCCGACCGGGAGACAATCCGGAAGAACCTGGAGCGGCTGAACGTCCGCGGCCGGCTGGAAGCGGTCGTGCCCGTACATTCGCACTACGACCATGCGATGGACGCCCCCATCGTCGCCTCGCTGACCGGTGCGCGCCTGATCGGCTCAGCCTCGACACGGAACATCGGACGCGGTCTCGGCATGCGTGAAGAAAGGCTGCAACTGGTGGTGCCCGACCAGAGCGTGTCGTTCGGAAAATGGACACTCACCTTCATCCTGTCGCGCCACGGCCCCACGCCGATCGACCCGTGCAAGGGGCATGACAGCATCGATGCGCCTCTCGTTCCACCGCAGCATTTTTCAGCGTGGTGTGCGGGCGAAATATGGACGATCCTGGTAGCGCATCAAAGCGGGGCAAGCATGCTCGTCAATGCGAGCGCTGGATTTCCCGAGCATGGTCTGGCCGGCCGCCATGCGGACGTCGTCTTTCTCGGCATCGGGATGCTGGGCAAGCAGTCTCCGGCATATCGGGAGCAGCTATGGAATGAAGTGGTGCGGCGGGTCGCGCCGAAGCGCGTCATCGCCATCCATTGGGATGATTTTTCGCATTCACTCGACGACCCCTTGCGTCCAATGTCCTATCCCGCCGACGATGTCGACGCAACGCTATCCCATCTGGCGGAACTGGCCAGGCAGGAAAACATCGAACTGAAGTTGCCGCCGGTGTTCATGGCGTTCGACCCGCTGCCACCGCCGAAGTGATGCGGCGGTCGGCCGGTCAGGCGGGCATGGCGCATCCAGCAGCCGCTAGCGGTCTCCCGGTCAAGGCCGTTTTCGCCCCCAAAACGGCATGTGCCTCAACGGCCGAACCGCTCGCTGGTAACGATGATTACACGATCAATTCGCCTGAGACGCAAGTAATCGCTTGGCCACCGACCCGGATGGCGTCCTCGGAAATCGCGAGCCGCACGAGCCCGGCACGTCCCACCGCTGCACCTTGTGTCGCCAGGAACGCATTTCCGACGTCTGAAGTCTGTCCAGTGTGGCGGAGGTATGCAGCGACGCCACCGTTCCCGCTGCCGCATACGGGATCCTCATTCACGCCGTGGGCCGGTGCGAAAGCCCGTACCTCGATCTGCGCGTGCGCGCCGGCATCGTGCTTGCCGAAAATGACCACGCCGGTATGCCTGCCCTTGCTGTCGTTGACTTTCATCCGCTGCAGATCCGGCCGAATGTCGAGAACGGCCTGCGCAGAGGGAAGCTGGACGACCACCCAGCGTGCGCCGACATCGACCAGGCAGGGCGCACGCTCGGGGTCCAGGGGCGCGCCGAGGATGGCTTCCAGTTCCCTCACCTGGTCGGCATCGAGCGTGGTGAACTTGGCATCCGGCAAATCGAATGAGATCCAGCGTTGGCCGCCGCTTTCGTACTGGAGCTGCAGCTTGACGAGCCCGGCCTTGCATTGCTGCACCAGGCAGCCGTCCTTTGCACTGACCATGCCGGCTTCCAGCAACGCATGTGCAGTACCGATCGTGGGGTGACCCGCAAAGGGCATTTCGGCGCCGGGCGTGAAGATGCGCACATGGTAGTCCGCGTCTTGCGCCGTCGTCGGCACGATGAACGTGGTCTCCGACAGGTTCGTCCAGCTTGCGATCTGCTGCATCTGGTCCGTGGAAAGGTCGCTGGCATCCAGTACGACTGCCACCGGGTTGCCCTTGAACGGGACCTCGGTGAAAACGTCGACGGTCTTGAAAGGTAGGCGCGCCATGATAGCCTCGAGGTTCATGATCAAAAGGGGTGTCCAAGCAGCGTAAGGGTCGCGCAAACGGTGGCATTGCGACGCGCGGCTGTCTACACCAGGCCGACGTTACGGCTGTGGCGTTCCAGCGTATCACTCCGCGCCGGGTAATGCACGTCGCGCCGGCGCACGCTGGCAACGTCCGCACTTGGTTCCCTGCCTTCGCTGGTACGACGGGGGATTCATGGTCTGCGCTATCGCAACCCCGACAATGTTCTCGGCCAGGCAGGCGGCCGCGCTCAAGCGCGCAGCAACACCAGCCACCCGGCCACCTCGGCCCCATGTTCGTGCCTCAGCACAGCGCGCTCCGCCTCGACCAAGGCGAAGCCCGCCGCCGCAGCGCAGGCCTGCACATAGGGCAGCGCATGCGCAAACCGGTTCGACGGAAGGATCGCATAAGCACCATCCTCCTCCAGCGCCTCGCAAGAAAACGCAAACCAGCCGCCCGGCCGCAGCGCCGCATGCGCGCGCAAGAACAAGGCCTCGAGCGCGCCCAGGTACACTAGCACGTCCGCCGCCACGACCAGGTCGCAGGAACCTGCCTGGACACCCAGCCAGTCGACGATGTCGGCGCAGGCCAGTTCATCGTACAGCCCCGTCTCCCGCGCCTTGTCGAGCATCTTCTGCGACAGGTCGACGCCTGCCAGCCGCGCCGCCAGCGGCCGCAGGAAGGGGGCGCACAGGCCGGTGCCGCAGCCCAGATCGAACACGGTCCAGGCTTGTGCGGACGCCGGCTGCACGCCGTGGCGCTGCAGCAGGGCGGCGAGCAGGGCCGGCGTGCGGTAGCCCAGCACCTCGACCAGGTGATGCTCGAAATGCCCGGCGTACTGGTCGAACAGGTTTTTTACATAGCCGGCCGGTGCGGCATCGGGCCGGCTGCCTTGGCCCAGCGCGGCCAGCGCGAAGCCGATCTGGCCGGCGTCCGCGCCCAGCGCCAGCGCGCGCCGGTAGCTGTCCAGCGCTTCAGGTGTGCGATCGAGGGCGCGCAGGGCATTGGCGCGATAATGTTCGGCCAGCGCGTAGTCGGGGCGCAGCGCCAGCGCACGCTCGTAGCTGGCCAGCGCGGCGTCGATGTCGCCGCGTTTCTTCAGCGCGGCGCCGCGCGCGCACCAGGTCTCCGCCTGCTCCGGCGCTCCCGCCAGCGCCTGGTCGTAGGCCTCCACCGCCTCCGCCAGCCGCTCCAGCGCCTGGAGGGCATTCCCGAGCGCGGTCGATGCTTCCGGATAGCGTGGCCGCGCCGCCAGCGCCTGGCGCGCGCTGGCGGCGGCGTCGGCGTGGCGACCCAGGTCGTTCAGGGCGATGGCGCGATGGCACCAGGCTTCCGGATAGGCGGGGTTCAAGCCCAGCGCGTGCTCGTAGCTGTCCAGCGCATCGCTCAGGCGCCCCAGGCGGCGCAGCGTGTTGCCGCGATTCTGCCAGGCCATGGCGTACTGCGGATCGAGGCGCAGCGCGGCCTCGTAGGCATCCAGCGCCTGGCGCGGCTGGCCCAGGTCCTGCAGCGCCGCGCCCAGGTTGCAGTGGGCGCGCGCCTGCGTGGGATCGACCTGCAGCGCGTCGGCGATCAGGCGCGCGGCCAGTGCCGGGTTGCCGCGCTGGCGCTCGATCACGCCCAGCAGGTGCAGGGCGTCGAACTGGCGCGGCGCCAGCGCCAGCACGCGGCGGTAGCCTTCCTGGGCCTGCTCCAGCCGGCCCTGCTGGTGCAGCTGCACGGCCTGGCGGAGCAGGGCGTCCGCATTCTCCGGCGCGGCCATGCTGCGTTCAGCTCCAGCTCAGGTCCGTCTTCGACAGCGGCAGCTCGCGCACGCGCTTGCCGGTGGCGGCGAAGATGGCGTTGCACACGGCCGGCGCCAGCGGCGGGAACACCGGTTCGCCCAGGCCCGTGACCGGGTAATCGGTCTTGAGGAAGTGCGATTCGATCTTCGCCGGCGTGTCGGGCATGCGCAGCAGCTGGTATTCGTGGAAGTTACTCTGGACGATGCGGCCCTTTTCCAGGTCCAGCTCCGGGTACATCAGCGTCGACAGGCCGTCGATCACCGAGCCTTCCACCTGGTGCTCGGCGCCGGACAGGTTGACGATCTGGGCGCCGATGTCGGTCACCACCACGACGCGGTCCACGGTCAGCTTGCCGTCCTTCGAGACCGTGACCTCGGCCACCTCGGCCACGTAGCCGCGGTGGCTGAAGTGGAAGGCCACGCCGGCGCCCTGGCCGCGCGCGAAGGTGCGCTTGCCCCAGTTCGATTTTTCCGCCACCGCCTGCAGCACGCCGCGCATGCGCGCCACGTTGTAGGGCACGCCGCGTTCGCCGGTGCCGGCCATCGTGTCCTTGTCGCCCAGGATCTCGAGGCGGAAGGCGATCGGGTCGCGTCCGGCCGCGTGGGCCAGTTCGTCGATGAAGCTGTGGAACACCCAGGAGAACACGTTCGAACCGGGCGCGCGCCACGGTCCCATCGGGATACGGCATTCGAGCGGGGTCTGTTCGAGCAGGCAGTTGGCCACCCAGCGCGCGGGGAATTCGTCGCCCGACAGGTTGCCGCCGCTGCCCGGCTGCAGCACGCTGCCGCCGCTGTTCTCCTGATTCGGCCGTTCCACCCGGTTGGCGAAGGTGACGAAGTGATTGTGCCAGGCCACCAGCTTGCCCTGGGCGTCGACGCCGCCGCGCAGGAAGTGGAAGCCGCCGGCGCGGAAGTGGTCCTGCTGCAGGTCGTCCTCGCGGGTCCAGGTCAGCTTGACCGGGGCCTTGACCTTGTGCGCGATGGCGGCCGCTTCGACGATGAAGTCGGACGACAGCCGGCGCCCGAAACCGCCGCCGCTGCGCGTGATGTGCAGCAGGATCTTCTCTTTCGGGATGTTGAAGGTGGACGACACCAGCGCCTGGCCGGCGCCCGGATTCTGGGTCGGCGCCCACAGTTCCAGCTCCCCGCTGGCCGGCTTGAACCATGCCGTGCAGTTCTGCGGCTCCATGCTGGCGTGCGAGATGAAGGGGTAGGTGTAGGTGGCTTCGACGCTTCGCGCCGCGCCGGCCAGCGCGGCGGCGACGTCGCCATCCTTGCGCAGGGTCGCCGTACCCGGATTGCGGGCGGCGGCGTGGGCCTGGGCCGTGAATCCGGCCCAGCTGTGGTTCGCGCCTTCGCCTTCGTCCCATTCGACCTTCAGGGCCTTGCGTGCGCGCAGCGCGTTCCAGGTCGAATCGGCCACGATCGCCACGCCCGGACGCAGTCCGTTCAGGTTCTCGGTGCCCTCGACGATGAACGCATCCTTCACGCCCGGCATGGCCTTGATGGCGGCCAGGTTGGCGCCGACCGGGCGGCCGCCCAGCACCGGGCACTTCACGTAGCTGGCGTAGAGCATGCCGGGCAGGCGCGTATCGATGCCGAACAGCGGCTTGCCGGCCACGAGCAGGCCGTTGTCGACGCCGCCGATACGGGTGCCGAGCAGGCGGTAGCTGGACGGATCCTTCAGCGCCACCGTCTTCGCGTCCGGCACCGGCAGCGTGGCGGCCAGCTTGACCAGCGCGCCGTAGCCCAGCTTGCGCTTGCTGGCGTCGTGGTGCACGCTGCCCATGCTGGCGCGGCAATCGGCCGGCGCCACGCCCCAGGTCCGGGCCGCGGCCTGGACCAGCATGGTGCGCGCGGTGGCGCCGAGGCGGTGGAAGTTGTCGTAGTTGGTCGGGGTCGAGGTCGAGCCGCCGGCGCCCTGCGGGCCATACGCCGGATCGAGGTCGCCCTGGACGATGCGCACGTCCTTCCAGTCGACTTCCAGTTCTTCCGCGATCACCATCGGCAGCGAGGTCTTGATGCCCTGGCCGATCTCGGGCTGCTTCGAGACCAGCGTGATGCGGCCGTCGGCGCCGATGCGGATGAAGGCGTTCGGGGCGAACGCCTCGCCGGCCGCCGGCCTGGCATCGAGCTCGGCCGCGCTGGCCAGGCCGATCGCGCCGCCAGCCTGCAAGCTCAGCAGGAGGGCGCCCGACTGGCGCAGGAAGCGCCGTCGCGCCGGTACGGTGGTGTCGGCGTGCGTCATTTCTTGTCCTTTGCGGTGGCGGCGATGTCGGCGGCGCGATGGATGCCGGCGCGGATGCGGACATAGGTCGCGCAGCGGCACAGGTTGCCGGCCATGGCGGCGTCGATCTGGGCGTCGCTGGGACGCGGATGCTGCTTGAGCAGGGCGCAGGCGCTCATGATCTGGCCCGACTGGCAGTAGCCGCACTGCGGCACGTCGAGTTCCTGCCAGGCCTGCTGCAGCGGATGGGACGCCTGCGCATCCAGGCCTTCGATGGTAGTCACCTTGCCCTTGCCGACGCTGGACACCGGCAGCTGGCAGGCGCGCGCCGGCTGGCCGTCGACGTGCACCGTGCAGGCGCCGCACACGCCCATGCCGCAACCGTATTTGGTGCCGACCAGACCGAGGGTATCGCGCAGTGCCCACAGCAGCGGCGTGTCCGCTTCGACATCGACGGTGCGGGCGCGGCCGTTGACGCTCAAGGTGTATTTACTCATGTCCCCGTTTGGAATCCGTGTTGAGTTGTGTCGGAAAAATGCACATCGTAAACGATACCAGACCCTCGTGAGCAAGCCATTGTCTTAGCGGTATTAATTAGAAGAAATTTCACATTTGTGACATACTGACAGCGCGAACTTTCCTGGTCATCCGTACATGATGTTGCGACGCATTCCCTACCTGCCCACCACATTGCGTTCGCGCCTGGCCGTCACGGTTGGAGCCCTGGTGCTGGGCGTCACGCTGCTGGTCGCACCGCTCGCCCTCGGCGTGGCCGAACACGAGATGCGCGCCACGCTGGGCGAGCAGCAGGTGGCGCTGCTGTCGAGCGCCGCCGCCTTCATGGACGACCGCCTCGATGCGCGCATGCGCCAGATGGAGCTGCTGGCCGCGGCGCTGCCGCCGGCCGCCCTGCACGATGCGCGCGGCCTGCAGGCCTGGCTGAGCGAGCGCCGCGCCGGCGCGCCCGACGATTTTTCCAACGTGGTCGCCTTCGCCCCCGATGGCGAGCTGCTGGCCTCGGCCTCCTCGATGCCGAGCGCCCAGCCGATCAGCGGCGCGGGGCGCCAGTACTTCGACGAGACGGTCAAGCGCGGCCGCGGCATCGTCTCCGAACCCTTCCGCAGCCGCCTGTCGGGCGCCCAGATGGTGCTGGTAACGGCGCCGGTGTTCGATCCGGAAGGCAGGCTCGCCTGCGTGCTGGCCGGCAGCCTCGACCTGCAGCATGCGAACTTCCTGCGCCACGTCGACGCGCTCGGGCCGGGCCGCAGCGGTTATCTGTTCCTGATGTCGGCCGAGGGCGTGCTGATCGACCATCCGGCGCGCGAGCGCCTGCTGCAGCACATGAGCGAGATGGCCGGCGACCATCCCGGTGCGGCGCGCGCGCTGCGCGGCTTCGAAGGCTGGGTGCACGGCGCCGACCGCCAGGGCGCGGCGATCTTCGCCTACAAGCGCCTGCACAGCACGGGCTGGGTACTGGGCGCGCGCTATCCGGACGACGAGGCCTTCGCGCCACTGGAGCGCATGCGCCGCAGCGTGCTGGGCGCGGCCGCCGCGCTGGCGCTGCTGGCCGGGCTGCTTGCCTGGTGGACCGTGCGCCGGCGCCTGGCGCCGCTCGACGCGCTGCGGCGCCAGGTCGCCGCGGTGCGCGAAGGCGCCGACATCGGCGTGCTGCAGCTCGACCGGGCCGACGAGATCGGCGAACTCGGACGCGCCTTCCACGGCCTGGTCCGCGAACGCGAACGCGCCTCGGGCCGCATGCGCGCCATCGCCGACAGCGTGCCGGCGGTAATCGCCTACGTCGACCGCGACGAGCGCTTCGAATTCACCAACGCCGCCTTCGACCGCATGCTCGGCCTGGCGCCCGGCGCCGCGGTCGGGCGCAGCGTGCGCGAGGCGCTGGGCGAGGCCGGCTACGCGCGCCTGGAGCCGCTGATCCGCGCGGTACTGCGCGGCGAGCGCGGTCGGGTGGAAGACGTGCGCAGCGACGACCGGCGGCGCCACCAGATGATCGACTACCTCCCCGACGTCGGCCTCGATGGCCTCGTCGCCGGCTTCTACGTGCTGGCGATGGACATCAGCGAGCGCAAGGAAGCCGAGCTGGCGCAGGCCGCCAGCGAGCAGCGACTGCGCCTGATCGCCGACAACCTGCCGGTGCTGATCTGCTACATCGACCGCAATCACCGCCTGGGCTTCGCCAACGCCACCTTCCGCGACTGGCTTGGACTGGGCGAGGCGACGCCGGCCGGCATGCACCTGGCCACGGCCCTCGGCAAGCCGGCCTACGACGGCGCCCACGTGCGCCTGAAGGCGGCCTTCGACGGCGCCGGCGCGCGCTTCGGCATGGCGCTGCAGGCCGGCGGCTGCCACCGGATACTGGAATGGACGATGGTGCCCGAGCTGCGGCCGGACGGCTATGTCGCCGGCGTGTACGCGCTGGCGCACGACGTCACCGCCATCAAGGAAGCCGAGACGCGGCTGGTGCAAATGGCGCGCACCGACGACCTGACCGGCATCGCCAACCGCCGCCTGTTCGGCGAAACCCTGGCGCGCGCACTCGAACGCGCGCGCCGCCGCAACGAGGTGCTGGGCCTGGCCTACCTCGACATCGACCACTTCAAGCAGATCAACGACACCTGGGGCCACGGCGCCGGCGACGAGGTGCTGAAGGAATTCGCGCGCCGCCTGGCCGCCAGCGTGCGCGCCGGCGACACCGTGGCGCGCCTGGCCGGCGACGAATTCGTGATCGTGCTGGAAGACGTGGGCGGCGCGGCCGAGGCCCGGCGCATCGGCGCCAAGGTGATCGAGGCGATGCACGCGCCCTTCGCCACCGCCTCCGGCGCGATCGCGGTCTCTGCCAGCATCGGCATCGCGCTGGCGCATGGCGGCTGCGAGGCGATGCCGGACCAGGAAGGCATGCTGGGTCGGGCGGATGCGGCGCTGTATGCGGCCAAGCGGGAGGGGCGCAAGTGCTGCGTGGTGCGCGAGGGGGAGGCGTCGCGGGTTTGAGGCGTCACGCACTCGACAAGGGGGCAAGAAACCGACGTCGCCCCTGCGCAGGGAGGGACCCAAGGTACGCGCATGGCCGCGGCGCGTGCATTACTCGGGTTCCTGCCTGTGCGGGAATGACGTATCCAGGGTGCGCGCTATCGAAGCCTAGCGCACTTCCAGCACGCGTTTCAGCCTGATATCCGCCGACGACTCCCCAAGCCGCAACTCCACCGGCGCCGCTTCCACCTTGACGCCGCCGCTGTCCTTGTCCCAGTAGCCGAGCTGCTTCGCATCGAGCGCGAAATGCACCGTGCGGGTTTCGCCCGGACGCAGGCTGACGCGCGCAAAGCCGGCCAGCGCCTGGCGCGGACGTTCCACCTTCGAGTGCGGCCAGGCGGCGTAGAGCTGTACCACGCTGTCGCCGGCGCGCTTGCCGGTATTGCGCACGTCCACCATCACGTCGACCTTGCCGTTCGCCGGCAGCACCGGCGCGCCGGTGCGCAGCTGCGAATACGCGAAGCCGGTATAGCTCAGGCCGTGGCCGAAGGGGAACAATGGCGCGCCCTTGAAGTACATATAGGTGTGGCCGTGGCGGATGTCGTAGTCCATCATCGGCGGCAGCTGCGCCATCGAGGCCGGCCAGGTCGACACCAGCTTGCCGCCCGGGTTGTAGTCGCCGAACAGCACCTGGGCCAGCGCCGTGCCCTGGTCCTGCGAGGAATGCGCCATCTGCACGATGGCCGGCACGTGCTGCTTCGACCAGCCGATGGTGAACGGAAAGCTCGACACCAGCACCATCACCGTCTTCGGATTGGCCGCCAGCACCTGCTTGACCAGCGCTTCCTGGGCCAGCGCCAGGGTCTCGCGGTCGCGCCCCTCGCGGCCGTCGCCCGGGTCGGCGCAGGGCTTGGTGCCGGCGCTGGTCCATTCATGCGCCATGTCGGGGCCGCAGGTCGGATCGTTGCCGACCAAAACCACCGCGACGTCGGAAGCGCGCGCCGCCTTGACGGCGGCGTCGCCGGCATTGTCCGCCGCATAGTTGACCTTGACGTCCGGGCCGACGGCGGCGCGGATGCCGTCCAGCGCCGTTACCTTGTAGGGCGGGATGCCGCCGTACCAGTCCCAGTGCACGCTGTCGGCGTGCGGGCCGATCACGGCGATGCTCCTGATGGCCTTCTTCGACAGCGGCAGGGCGCCTTTGTCGTTCTTCATCAGCACGATCGATTCCAGCGCCATGCGCAGCGAAACCGCCTTGTGCTCGGCGCCCAGCCAGGGTTCGGGGCCGTCCTTGATCGCGGCATAGGGGTTGCGCCCGGGCGGGTCGACCAGCCCGAGCTTGAGGGTGACCTTGAACTTGCGCGCCAGCGCCGTGTCCAGCTCGGCCTCGCTGACGCTGCCCTCGGCCACGGCGGCGCGCAGCTCGTCCTTGTAGGTGTCGAGGTACTGATTGATGCCGGCCTTCAGGCCCGCCACCGCGGCCGCCTTCTGGTCCGGATAGCGCTTGTACAGCTTGACCAGGTTGCCGATCGCGCCGCCGTCGCTCGACACCACGTCCGCACCCCACTGCCCGATCACCAGGCTATTGACGATCGGGTGCACGCTCATCGGCACGCCGTTCCAGGCGTTGTAGGCAGCCATCACGCCGCGCGCGCCGCCGTCCTGGAAGGCCATGCGGAAGGGCACCGCATAGTACTCGTGGAACAGGCGCTCGTCGAAGTCGGATGAGGAATTACCGCGGCCGTTCTCGTTGCTGTTGGCCAGGAAGTGCTTGAGCAGGGCGGCGCCGCGCCAGTAGTTCGGATCGTCGCCCTGCAGCCCGCGCGTGAAGGCGACCGCCATGCTGCCGGCCAGGAAGGGGTCTTCGCCGTACACCTCTTCGCTGCGGCCCCAGCGCGGATCGCGCGCCAGGTCGGCCTGCGGGCCCCATTGCATCAGCATCGGCTGCATGTAGTTCGCGCTCTGGCTGATGTAGCGCGCCTCGGTCGACTGCACCGCGGCGGCCTGGCGCACCAGTTCCGGGTCCCAGCTCGCTCCCATGCCGGGTGGCTGCGGGAACTGGGTGGTGGTGATGGCGGCGCGGCCCTTCTTCTCGTCGGCGCGGCGCACGACGCCGTGGATGCCTTCGGTGCTGCCGAAGCTGGGAATGCCCAGGCGCGGCACGCCCGAGTCGGTCGACAGGGCGTTGATCTTTTCCTCGACCGTCATCAGCGACAGCATGCTGGCGATGCGCTCCCTGGGCGCGAGGGCAGTGTCCTGGAAGGGATAGGCGGGCGCGGCGAAGGCGCCGCCGGCCGGAAGCGCCGTCGCCAGGACGGCGAGGGCGGCCAAAGGTTTCAGTCCGATGCTGGGCATGTGTTCTCGTCTCCTCTTGTCATCCATGCACGTGGCCGTGCATGGTCAGAGGATGATAACCCAGCAATGAAATCGATTTCCGGTCAAATGCCGGATGGGTAGGTCTCCGGCGGTTCTTGCGCATGCAGGCCGCCGCCCGCATCGAGCGGCCGTACCGCCGTGCTGCGGTCGATGTGAATCACGGCGTCGAACTGGCGCGCCATCTGGGCCGCAAAATAATGGCTGTGGCGCTCGGTATGCGGCAGGTAGATGACGCCGATCGCGCGCTCCAGCCGGCGCTGCAGCATGACCTCGCGCGCCGGCGATTCCTCGCGCAGCGGCAGCAGGAAACGCGGCATGCCGACTTCGTGCAGCAATTCCTCGTAGCTGCCGGGCAGGCCGGGGCGCACCTGCTTGTGTTCGGCAGGGCCATCCCATTCGGAGGCGGCGGTCACATGGCCCTCGTAGGTGGAAAAACCGATCAGGCGGGTCTGGCCGTCGTAGGCCTTGCGCGCCAGTTCGCCGACATTCCACTCGCCCTGTTCGCCGATCTCGGTGGCGCGGGCGTCGCCGATGTGCGAGTTGTGCTCCCAGACCACGATCCTGGCCGGCTCGCCGTCCCTGGTGAGGAATTGGGCGAGGGCGTCGAGGGTCTCGGCCATGTGGCTGTCGCGCAGGTTCCAGGACGAGACACGGCCGCGGAACATCGTTCGATAGTATTCCTCGGCATTCTTGACCAGGCGCGCATTCTGCTGCGCGTAGAAAAACGCCTCATCGGCGCCATCCTTCTGCATGTAGTCGCAGGCGTGCTGCTGCATCTGTCTGAGCTGTTCGATCACACCCTGTTCGCAGGAGGCGGACAGGTCGAGGTTGGCGGTGTAGCCGTAGTGCTGGCTGTCCTCGTAGTAGTGGTCGAAGCAGGCATAGCGCGCCCGCGCCTGGGCCGCCGCCTTGGGATCGACCTGCTCGAGGTAGCCGAGCACCTCGCCGATCGAGGTGAACAGGCTGTACAGGTCGAGGCCATAGAAGCCGACCTGCTTGCCGCCGTCCTTGCGGTTGTGCTCGCGAAGCCAGTCGACGAAGCCCGCCACGTCGGTGTTGCGCCACATCCAGTTCGGAAAGCGCTGGAAGCCCGACAGCGCGGCGTTCGCATCGCTGTCCTCGCCCAGGCCGCGCACGTAGCGGTTGACGCGGTAGGCGTCCGGCCAGTCGGCCTCGACCGCCACCGCGTGAAATCCCTTTTCCTCGATCAGGCGGCGGGTGATGCGCGCGCGTTCCTCGTAGAACTCGTGGGTGCCGTGGGTGGCTTCGCCCAGCAGGACGAAGCGGGCGTCGCCGACCAGCTCGAGCAGGGCGTCGTAGTCGTGGGCGTCGCCGTTCAGTGGGCGCGCGGCCGCGCGCAGGATGGAAGCGGGGTGCTGGTTCGTCATGATTCTCCTTCATGCAGCCAGGGGCTGCTTGCTTGGGTGCTTGCGGCCGCCGGCCATGTTGCGCTTGCGGGATGCATGTGCGCCGTCCGCCTCATTGCGTGCTGCTGCGCTCGTCCGCATCGGGGACTGCCTGTACGTGCCAGGCGGCTGCCAGCAGGTCCTGCACTTCCCTGTCGCTGGTCTGGTCGAAGTGCTCGTAGCACTGGCCCACCGAGCGGAAACGCGCCGGACTGGCCAGGCAGACCAGGCGCTCGACCCGCGGCGCGAGCTGTGCCAGCGTGCCGGCCGGCGCCACCGGGATCGCGAGGATCAGTTCGCGCGGCTGCAGGCGCCGTGCCACCTCGATCGCCGCCAGCATGCTCGCGCCGGTGGCCACGCCATCGTCGACCAGGATCGCCGTGCGTCCGGCCAGCATCAATGGCGCGCGGCCGCCGCGGTAGGCCTGCTCGCGCCGCTGCAGCTCGGCCAGTTCGCGCTCGGCGACGGTCTCGACCTGCGCCGCGGTCACGCCCATCAGGCCCGGCACGCCCGGCTGCAGCACGCGCACGCCGCCGCTGCCGATCGCGCCCATCGCGAATTCCGGCTGGTTCGGCATGCCCAGCTTGCGCACCAGCAGGATGTCGAGCGCCACGCCGAGGCGCCGCGCCAGCGCGGCGCCCACCGGGACGCCGCCGCGCGGCAGGGCCAGCACCAGCGCCCCGGCCAGCCCGGCATGGCCGGCGAGCCGCTGTGCCAGCAGTTCGCCGGCCTGGCTGCGGTCGGTGAAACGGATGTTGTCGATGCTGCCTGCCACGCTTGCTGCTCCGGCTTCCGGAAACGGGATATCCGGCGTTCAGCCTACACCACCTGTTTGAACGCGCGACGCCCGTTTGCATCGGAACGATTGTTTGATGTGCGCCAGCAAGAGAACGAGAGCGGGGAATTCGCGGCGACCGGCACCGGTCTATATCAGTGAACGCGGGCGCCGGTCGCGCCGCGTTCGGGGCCGCGCCGCGGCGTCCCTGGCGGGAAGCGCGGCGGCGGCAGGGGCATCAGCCCAGGTTGCGGCGGTGGAAGCGCAGGTGGTCCTCGACGAAGCTCGAGATGAAGTAGTAGCCGTGGTCGTAGCCTTCGTGGCGGCGCAGTTCGAGCGGCTGGCCGACGGCGCGGCAGGCTTCCTCGAAGGCTTCCGGATACAGCTGTTCGGCCAGGAATTTATCGTCCAGGCCCTGGTCGATCAGGATGCCTTTGGGGAAGGGCGCTTCGCTGCTGCGCGCCATCAGCGCGGTCGCGTCGTACTCGCGCCATGCGGCTTCGTCGGCGCCGAGGTAGCCGCCGAAGGCTTTCTTGCCCCAGGGCGAGCGCAGCGGGGCAGCGATCGGCGCAAAGGCCGAGACGGAGTGGAACAGGCCGGGGTTGCGCAGCGCCAGCATCAAGGCGCCGTGGCCGCCCATCGAGTGGCCGAAGATGCCAACGCGTGCCGGATCGGCCGGCAGCGCGGCCAGCACGCGCTCGCGCAGTTCCAGGACGTGGCTGTACATGCGGTAGTGGCGCGCCCACGGTTCCTGCACGGCATCCACATAGAAGCCGGCGCCGGCGCCGAAGTCCCAGCTGTCGGTCTCGCCGGGCACGCCGGCGCCGCGCGGACTGGTATCCGGCATTACCAGGATCAGGCCTTCCTGGGCCGCCACGCGCTGGGCGCCGGCCTTGGTCGTGAAGGTTTCTTCAGTGCAGGTCAGGCCGGCCAGGTAGAACAGCACCGGCAGGCGCTTGTCCTCGGCGCCGGGCGGCAGATACACGGCAAAGCGCATCGGCAGGCCGATGGCGGCCGAATCGAATCGATAGAAACGCTGCACGCCGCCGAAGCAGGCGTGTTCGCTGAGGAGTTCGAGCATGGTGGAATCCCGCGGCTATATTAATGAAAGCGCAAGTATGCACCGTCCACGGCCTGGCTGCCAGTGCGGCGCCGGCTGGCGCGGCCTCATACCAGCCCGAAGGCGCCGAGCAGGGCGCCCGCGCCCAGCAGCCACAGCAGGTGCAAACGGGTGCGCCACATCAGCAGGCAGCTGATGCCCGCCACGATCCACAGCGGCCAGTCGGCGCCGCCGCGGCCGACCGAACTCACCAGGATCCATGCAGTCGACAGCAGCAGCGCCACCACCACCGGCGCCATGCCCTGGCGGAAGGCGCGCACGCTGCGCAGATCGCGGTTGCGGTGGCCCCAGCGCGCGGCGCTGTAGGTGATGATGGTC
>Ga0265798_10002619_pt1 | contig 26285 bp, 28 predicted proteins | sample P3T30metagenome_FD_192430 | JGI IMG/M metagenome (GOLD analysis project Ga0265798, IMG submission 192430) | Plant litter microbial communities from East Loma Ridge, Irvine, California - P3 T30 | ecosystem: Environmental > Terrestrial > Plant litter > Unclassified | place: USA: California...
ACAAAAATTGTTCAAGTGATTTGAAGGCTAAAGAGGCATTGGTTCCTTGATACTGATATATAACCTAAAGTCGGTATGGCTTTTTTCTCGTATATACCTAATGTGAAAACCGCTTTCAACTTGAAAATTAAAGATAGACAGGTGGATAAGCCCCTTTTTTTCCTTAATAGTTTTCCTATAAAAATCATAGATGCGAAAACCAGATAATAATACTTTGTCTTAATTAATAATCTTAGCAAGCAAAGCCGAACGAAGGAATAGGTGGCAGCGCCATAATTTTCCAGGAAGCCAGCTTCTGCCAAAGAAGCGAAACCAGCTTTGTACAAAATTATTATTGATATAAAAAACCGCAAATCGTGTTTGATTTGCGGTTAATCTGTGGTCCCACTTGGGCTCGAACCAAGGACCACCTGATTATGAGTCAGGTGCTCTAACCAACTGAGCTATAGGACCGGGTTAGGGCTGCAATATTACTACTATTTTTTGTGGGTTGCAAGAGATTTTTGAGGTTCATTCTGCAGAATTTCGGAACGTCTTAGACCTAACAGGTCTTGAAGACCTGTCAGGTCTAAGGTCTGAAAAACCTTTTTTTGTCAAGTACATTACATCTGTACATTTTTACAATTCACATCACACACTTGCAAACGTTCCGAAATGCCACAATATGCCGCTCGGATCATGCACAAAAAATTCCCTTCCCCAATGTTCCTCTTTTATTTCAGAAACGCGCACGCCATCAAACTTTTGAGGTAAATTCTGAGAATCAATCCGATCCCAGAGCTCGTCCAAATTTTCCACCTCCATAAAAACCATGGTGTTGTCGATCCAGTCTTTTACGTAGTGGGCCTGCAGGTAAAACGCAAAATCCCCCGTACTGAAAACGCAAAATCCTTCCCACAGGACAATTTCCTCAAATCCTAACTCGACGTAAAATTGCCTTGAAATTTCAAAATCTTTTGAGCCCAGGAAAGGTCTTAGCGATTTGGCCTTAAAATCCATTTATGTGATTATTTTATTTCCTGGCAAAGTTCGACAAGCACCCCATTCGTACCTTTCGGATGAAGAAATGCCACTAATTTGTTATCAGCACCACGCTTTGGCGTTTCATTTAACACAATAAAGCCTTCGTTTTTCAGACGTTTGATTTCAGACACGATATCGTCAACGTCAAAGGCGATGTGATGGATCCCCTCCCCTTTTTTCTCGAGGAATTTGGCGATCGGGCTCTCCGGATTCGTGGCCTCCAGCAACTCGATCTTGTTCGGGCCGGATTGGAAAAACGAGGTTTTTACGCCCTCGCTCTCGACCTCTTCCTGTTTGTAAGACGCCACTCCCAACAGCTTTTCGAAAAGCAAATTCGATTCGGCGAGGTTTTTAACGGCAATCCCAATGTGTTCGATTTTGTTCATGTTCGCGTAGTTTTTGTAAAGATAATCTTCTTTCACAAACGGTGCCCTAGCCCGGATGCAAGTGGAAAGCGTTTTGAGCCGAAACCGGATTTGGAGCCGCAGGAAAAGCGCGACCAACGGAAGCGACTTTTACGCGTGCGCAAAACGGTTTTGGGAAAAACCTTGAAACGGCAGCCGGATCAGCTCTAAAAAATCAAAAATCCAATCAACTTTTACCCTCTCCCCCTGACTTTCACCATCGAAAATCGGACTTTTCACCGTAACTTTGCCGCATGGAAACGAATCGTCAAAAGAAAATCGGGGGAGTATTGCAAAAGGATTTAGTAGATATTTTGCAAGGCGAGGTGCGCAAGAACGCCATATCGAACCTCGTGATTTCGGTTTCGAAGGTGACGGTAACTACAGATTTGTCGGTTGCGGCGGTGCATTTAAGTATTTTTCCTCAGGACAAAGCTGCGGAAACACTCGCTGCCATTCGTTCTAACACGCCTTTAATCAAGCACGATCTGGCACAGCGCGTTAAAATGCAGTTACGCAAAGTTCCGAACCTGACCTTTTACATTGACGATTCTCTCGATTATATCGAAAAAATCGACCAGGCGCTCAAGGGAGAGGAAAATCCTATCGAGAACCGCGATCTGCTCGAGAGACGTAAAAAATCCTAGTGAATTTCCCGCTTTACATAGCCAAACGATATTTGAGGACCGCGAGCAAAAACAACGCGATCAACCTCATCAACGGCATCGCTTCCCTGAGTATATTGGTCGGGGCGGCCGCACTTTTCGTGGTTTTGTCTGTGTTTACAGGGCTCAAGGATTTCAGTTTGTCGTTCAGCAACGATTTTGATCCGGACCTGAAAGCCATGCCGCTCAAAGGCAAGGTTTTCACCGTAACGCCTGCCCAGGCTGCGAAACTCCAACAGATCGAAGGCATAAACATCGTTTCAAAAGTCATTGAGGAACGCGTGCTTTTTATGTTTGACGGAAAGGAACAAGTGGCCTATCTCAAAGGTGTCGACAGCCTTTTCGGTCAAGTCAACAGCGTTAACAAAACTATTTTCCAGGGGCAATGGCTGGAGCCGAATACCGCTCAGGTCGTTGTCGGATATGGGATTTCCCAGCGTTTGTCGTTGGGTCTTCTCGATTTCAACAATCCGTTCGAGGTCTATATGCCCAAGCCGGGCAAAGGCGATATCGAAAATCCGGACGAAGCCTTTACTAAAGCGGTCCTGGCGCCTGTCGGAATCTATGCGATCAGCGAAGAACTCGATTCTAAATATGTGTTTGCCGATCTGCGTCTGGCACAAATCCTCCTCAATTACCAGATCGACCAGGTTTCGGCCGTCGAATTCAAGATTGCGGCAGGATCCGATGCCGAACATCTGAGAGAGGAAATCGCGAAGATCCTTCCCGGAACCGAAGTAAAAACGCGTGCGCAATTGAACGAATCGCTTTACAAAATGCTCAACAGCGAGAATCTGGTCGTATACCTCATTTTTACATTGGTCGTGATCATGGCCCTTTTCAGCCTAGCCGGAGCGCTTATCGTGATGATCATCGAAAAGAAAAAAAACCTGAAAACACTGACCGCTTTGGGCGTAGAAGTTCGGGACCTGCGCCGGATATTTTTGCTGCAAGGTAGCCTGCTGAGCCTTTTTGCCGGCGTTTTCGGGCTTGCCGTAGGATCGCTGATCATCCTGCTGCAGCAACATTTCCAGCTGATCATGATCACGCCGACGCTGGCTTATCCCGTCGTTTTTACGTTTCAGAACGTCATGATCGTGTTCTTCACCATTTTCGGATTCGGATTTCTAGCTTCCCTGATCGCCTCGTCCCGCGTCCATAAAACCCTGGAAGAACTTATCTGAACCGCTTTTGGAATTCAGACGGTGTCATCCCCGTTTTCTTTTTGAACAATTTCGAGAAATAGGCGTAATCGTCGTATCCTAATGCCGATGCGATCTCAGCATGGCTTCCTTCCGAATATATAAGCTTGCGTTTGGCTTCGAGCAGGACGCGGTCGAGGATGATCTCAGATGTCGATTTGCTGACGGTTTCTCGGTTGATGCGATTCAGGTGCTTTGCCGAAACGTTTAGGAATCCGGCGTATTTCTCAGGAGATTTTTCCGATCTGAAATTTTGCTCAAGAATTTCCACAAAACGGTTGAATTTTGCGGTGTAAGCCGATGGTTTTTCCGATGGTTTTTCGTCCGATATCAGTTCCTCAATTTCAATATAAATTTGCGTGATATGGCTGATTAAAAAATGGCGCCTGGTTTTTTCATCTGCAAAATGCGCATCGGACATTTGGCGGAAATGATGGACAAAATTTTCGATTTCCGATAAAGGGATTTGTGCCGTATCTACTTTCCTTCCTTGAGAAAAGAACGCATAACCGGACAGTTTTTCATCCGAAAACCGCATTTCGTAGAACTCTTTGGTGTGAAAGAAGATGAATCCGTCGGCATCGCCTGACAATTCCCAGTGATGCACCTGGCCCGGCTACATCATGAAGATCCGGCCCGGCCTGACGTCATAGAGGTTAAAGTCGATGCTGTGGGAACCGCTTCCGGATGTGAAAATCATCGTGGCATAGAAGTCGTGCTTATGCGGTTTTTCGATGTGGCGATGGCTCTGCGCCAGATGATCGGCTATGGAATTTACATAAAACCCGGAGAGGATGTTCCGGCCGGAAAATTTGTCAAGTCCCAGTATCTCGATCTTTTGCATAATGTCTGAATTGTACAAATTTAGCGAACTTTTGTGCTAACTCCGGAAAGGTTCTTTCAATACCTTTGTATCAGCATTTAAAAGCAACGCGAAATGTTCAGCAAAAAGAGTAAGATGTACAGTATGATGACCGGGACATGTCCGAAATGTCATGAAGAGAAAATGTATGTAAACCCGAATCCGTACAACATCCTGGAGACGATGAAAATGCACGATCACTGCCAGAATTGCGGCTTCAAATACAAGGTTGAACCGAACTTTTTCTTTGGTGCGATGTACGTAAGTTACGCCTTGTCGGTTGCTGCCGGCGTGGCGACGTTCGTGATCTCTCGATTCGTATTCCGTCTTGACCTGGTACAATCCTTCGCCGCGATCTTCATCATCCTGATTGGCCTGATGCCGGTGATCACAAGGCTTTCGCGCAACATGTACATCAATATGTTCGTGAATTACGACGATTCGCTGAGCAAGAAATCGAAAATGAAAAGCAGGACGACTTAACCTTGCGTGTCAGTACGCATTACGCCACCACATAATCCGAATACACGTCGGCAATCGTATCGAAGATCGCATACAGATCGTCTTTTCCGTCGGTCGTGACGAGTTTCTGGCGGTATTCCTTGAAATTGGCTATTCCCTTGAAATAATTGGTATAGTGGCGGCGGGTTTCCGCAATCCCAAGTTTGTCGCCTTTCCATTTCATCGCCCAGGTCAGGTGGTTCCGAGCGGCTTCGATACGGTCTTTCATTGTGGGAGCCGCCAGTTTTTCTCCCGTTTCCATAAAATGCTTGACCTCGTTGAAGATCCACGGGTATCCGATGGCGGCGCGTCCGATCATAATCCCGTCGATGCCGTATTTATTCTTGTATTCCAACGCTTTTTCAGGTGAATCGATATCGCCGTTCCCGAAAATCGGCATCGTGATCCGCGGATTGTTTTTGACGCGGGCAATGTGCGACCAATCTGCCTCACCTTTGTATAATTGAGCGCGGGTCCGGCCGTGTATAGACAATGCCTGTACGCCGATGTCCTGCAACCGTTCGGCAACCTCATCGATGTTGATCGAATTTTCATCCCATCCCAAACGGGTTTTGACCGTTACCGGCAGGCTTGTGGAATCTATAACGGCTTTGGTCAGGCGCACCATCAGGTCGACGTCCTTTAAAACCGCCGCCCCGGCACCTTTGCACACGACTTTTTTGACCGGGCATCCGAAATTGATGTCGATGATATCCGGATTCACCGTTTCCACGATCTTAGCCGACATCGCCATCGCTTCTTCATCTCCGCCGAAAATCTGGATCCCGACAGGACGCTCGTAATCGAAAATATCGAGCTTCTGGCGGCTCTTGATCGCATCGCGGATCAGGCCCTCAGACGAAATAAATTCCGAGAACATCAGATCGGCCCCGTGTTCCTTGCACAAGCGACGAAACGGCGGATCGCTGACGTCTTCCATAGGAGCGAGCAAAAGCGGGAATTCCGGAAGTTCTATGTTGCCGATTTTTACCATGGGGCAAAGGTAAGGACAAATGTTGAAAGTCGAAAGTTGAAAGTCGAAAGTGGAAAGTCGAATGTCGAATGTCGAAAGTCGAACGACGGTTAAAAAGAACAGCTATCAAACGCTGTAACTAAAATTTGTGCGTATTATAAACTAAATGCTCTTAATGGTCTTAATTCCCTTAATGCCCTTAATGGTTTCAATGGTCTTACTGGTCTTACTGGTAAAAACTTCACCCACTCAATCCACCTTACGGTAATCAAAAAACGTAACCGGTTTCCGACTCATCGGATTAAAAACAATTTTGCTCAAAACCTCCTTAGTCGTGAATTCGATACGAGGCGTAACACGCAATTTGGCCCTGAAATGATCCTTTATCTCACGCAGAAATTGCTCTGACTCGTGTTTGACCGCGAGTTTGATCACAATTTCGTCCGTACCGAGATCGTTCGTTGAGATTTCGATGATGTGCAAGTCGATATTCCCGAAATCGTTAAGGACATTCGTCATCGCCGGCGGGTAAAGTGTGGTGCCTTTGTATTTAATCATTTGTTGTTTGCGCCCCAGCACCGGCCCGACACGCAACGTGGTCCGTCCGCATTGGCAAGGTTCGCGGTGCAATTGCACGATATCGCCGGTCTTGAACCGGATGAGCGGCATGCCTTCGACGCCCAGGTTCGTGATGACAAGTTCCCCGGGCTGCCCGTTTTCTACAGGATTATTGTCGTCGTCAACCGTTTCCACGATTATAAGTTCCGGATGGTGATGTCCGCCAACGTGGAATCCGCACTCGGTAAAAGCCGTTGCCATCTCGGTCGACGCGTAAGTGGAAAATAATCTGATATCCCATTTTTCGGCGATTTTCCGGGACAAGGTACTGTCTGAAAAATCCTGCTCGCGCAATGCTTCCCCTATGCAGACGGCGCCTTTCACTCCGCAATTTTTGTAGTCGATGCCGTGAGCTTCGGCGTATTCGATAAGTTTGAGCAGAAAAGACGGCACGGTAATCAGATACGTCGGTTTGTATTTCAGGATCGAATCCCATTGCAGCTCCGGAATTCCGGCCCCTACGCGTATCACGCCGACTTTCATCCTGCGCAAGCCCAGAAAGTAAGCGAGCCCGGCCATAAAACGTCTGTCGATCGTGGTCATCAGCTGGACAATATCGCCTTGCTTTATGCCTGCGCAGTCGAACGAGATCGCTTCGTTATACGCCAATCGGTCCAGATCGTTATCGGTCAGGCCGAATGTTACGGGATCGCCAAGGGTTCCTGAAGTCGTTGCATAATCGATAATTTCCGTTGCGGGAACGCACAAAAAATCATCGTTGAATTTTTGAAGCTCGGCTTTTGTCGTGACGGGAATCTGACGCAAATCCTCAATCGTCCTGATTTTGGATATGTCGATGTCCTTTTTCAAAAATAGCCGCTTGTAATACGCCGAATGCTCCGATACGTACTGAAGCGTTTTTACCATTTCCAATTCCTGAAAAGCTTGTATTTCCTGGGCCGAAGCGGTTTCAATTTTCGGGATCATCTTAATTTCCGATTGATTTTCTTGAGATATTCTTGAGCGTGTTCCCTGGCGGGAAGCGTCGTAATTTCCTTTTGGAGCGCCGTTTCAAAATGCGGCCTGGCTTTCAAATATTTTTTCTGATTGAAATAATATTGCCCGACTTTGTAATGCACGATCCACAGATCCGGGTTCAAAGATTGGTAATTTTTAGCAAAATCATCCGTCATTCCCGATTCGTTTTCGAGAAATCCGTCCATTTTACGGTCTTCGATGCGGTACAGCTCGTATTTTCGGAATGCTTCGGAATCCACAAAAGGATCTTTTGGAATGTCATATTCTTCGGATGCCAATGTTTTTACCGAATTTCCATCATGCTTTTGTCCGAATATCAGATTCAGGTCATAACAGACGAATTCGCCCAATTGATAGGGGCTTGCCGACACCCAAACCTTTAAATCATCAGGCTGAAAGATCACGCCATGATGCGCTAACAATTGATTGAGTGCCTTTTCGTTTCCGTAACCCAACGGCAATCCGCCTTCGAGCGCTTTCGTGTCCCGCAAAATAGAGGCGGCGATTTTCGGGTTTATTTTCGGATTCTGCTCAAATTCTTCCGTCAATTTCTCAAACCGGTATTTCGAATGGGAATTTTTGATCGTTTCGATATTTCGCTTGTCGTCTTTGTACGAATCACTTTGGAAATGGTTCGAACACAGCAACTGATCGGATGAATTCGGGACTTCGTAGACGCCAAAGTTTTTCGGAGAAACCTCAATCAAAATGGCCTTTCCGTCTTTCGCGCTTCCCACCATAATCGCTTCCGAAACGAAAACCTGGCGCTTTCTGGCAATGGCAATCGCCTCCTCAATCGTTGCGGCATATTGCAAAATTTCACGCGTCAGGATCGAGATTGGTGTTTTAGCGATGAGCGGGATTCTGGACTTTCCGGCGTTTATCGTCACGGTCAGGCCTTGGTTATTCATGCCTGAAACCGCTCCGATCATGCCCGGCCACGTCACCATCATGAACGGGTTTCCCTTATCCGGATCGACGAATGCGACAACCTTGTCCTTTGCAAAATCGTCTCCGGCGTAAAAATCGAAATTGCGTCCTAGGATGAGTTTCCCGTCTGTAGATTTATCGCCCCAGGCTGCAAACGAAGAACATCCGACAAGCATCAGGTCCTGCATCGCATGCCCGATATCGTGGGCACCGTGCAGATACAACGTACGCAGGTAAGGCGTCGCGATGAAATCGTAATTGTGGGACGTGTACCGGGACAGCCCGTAAATTTCGGTTTTATATTCTTCGGGAACATTAAGGTAAAGCTTGCGGTTGTACCACGTCAGGATCTTGCGCAACATTGTTTGTCTGAACTTCGACGGGACGATTTCCTCAATTTTTGAAAAGAAGACTTTTTCCTGTTTTTTTAGAAGCGAATCTTCAAGCGCGCCAGTGGCCAACCCGACTTGCAAAGCGTCTCCTTTTACGTACAATTCCCAAAGCTCCTTGTCGTTTTTTATCAGAAAATTATCGCCGGAGACAAAGCGCTCAGGGGAAATCTTGTTGACTTTCGGCGCGATCGAATCGTAGCCTTTTGTGATGGGTTTGTGGTGTAAAGAACCCGACGTTCCGCATCCGATGGCGGCCAGGAAGAAAATTGCAGCACTGGTTTTGACCGTTAATGATCTTAATGGTAAAATTTTTTTAACCGTTAAGACCGTTAAGATAATTAAGTTAGTTAAGGTTGCTGCTGAATTTAATCTTAATGATCTTAATGCGCTTAACGATCTTAATGGTAGAATTTTTTTAACCGTTAAGAACATTAAGCGCATTAAGTTAATTAAGGTTGCTGCTGAATATAATCTTAATGATCTTAATGATCTTAATGCTCTTAATGCTCGTAATGATCTTAATGGTAATTTTTTTTGAACCGTTAAGATAATTAAGTTAGTTAAGGTTGCTGAAAGAAAAAAAGTTGACGTTCTCAATGATCTTAATGGTAAAATTTTTTTAAACGTTAAGTACATTAAATGCATTAAGTTCTTTAAGGCTGACGAAGAATTTAATCTTAACGTTCTCAATGCCCTTAACGATCTCAATGGTAAAAATTTAGAAATTGATTCCTCCTCGTTCGACGTTCGACCTTTGACTTTCGACTTTAAAGATTGGACATTTGACTTCATCTTTTCCCCCCAATCTTATCAATAATATACTTCCTCCCCAAAATTTCCCCGCACGTCCGTACCGCTCCAAGCGCGACTCCAACGACTCCGTGTGTACTCACGCTTTGCCCGGTAAGGTACAAATTTGCAAATTTGGTTTTGAGTGGGATCATCGTCAGCAGCGGGTTGCCGGCGTCCTTGACGTATCCGTACATATTGCCTTGTGAGCTTCCGATGTAATCGCGGTAACTCAACGGGGATGACGTGTGAACCGATTGTATGCAATTCCGCAATTCAGGGAACTTCTTTTCTACCTCGGAAATAAGTTTTTCAGCCTTGCGCATCTTGAATTCCTCATACGACTCGCCACGTTCAGACTTTTCCGCTGTCGTATTGAACGAATCTTCCCACTTTCGGACTTCATCGTATTTCATATAAGCCAGGATCGTCATGCCATCGGCAAAATCCTCGGAATGAGGCGTGGCGTTCATCGACACCATATAGGCTTTGGGCCAGTTTTCGTCGGAATAATCGTGTGCCGACCAAACGTCTTTTTCAGACGCGAAATGATAAAAATTCTTGTTCAGGTACGGAAAGCTGCCGGGTTTGAACACGATATAAACGCTGAACGCGGAAATCGTATCCTCGAGACTTTGTATCCGATTATAGAAAATTTTACGGAAGTGCTCTTTTCCGATCAGGTCCAGCAACGTCTTGAGTTCGATGTTTGAAATAAAAATATCGGCAGACACTTCGCTCCCATCCTTCATTTTCACCGACCGGACATCGGTTTCATCCACTTCAAACTGTACGACTTCCTTGTATTTGTACGTTTCGCCTTCCAAAGATTTCAGTTGCCTGATGAGTTGCTTGCTGATCTGGCTCCCGCCGTTTATGCAACGATGGGCGCTTTTTATGTAGGAATTGACGGCCAAAGCGTGAAGATAGAACGGCGATTTTTCAGGAATGGCAGCGTATAAAAAGTTGTTTCCGGCCAAAACAGCCCTCAGTTTTTCATTTTGAGTGATCGAATCGATGACTTCTTTGGCATTCCATCTCATGATGTTTTCGTCGTAACTCCCTTCCGATTCGAGTTTGTAAAGCGGGAAAGTATTGCAGGTCGATTCCAGCAATTCGCAGTATTTGCGGATGTTCGCTTCTTCATCGGGAAAGAATCCTGAAAGTTCGCGGACGAAATTGTCGTAACCCTGAGCCTGAGGATACTCGACATTCTCATCGCCGAACGAAATCATGTCGAACCCGTTTTCATCCATAGGCTTAAGGCGCAGTTCGTCCATGATCCCGAGGTAGGAGAACAGCCGGTTCAGGTTTTCACCTTCGCCCAATCCGCCGATATAGTGGATTCCCGTGTCGAAAATCGTCTTGTCGCGCACGAACGTCTGAAGATTCCCGCCGAACTGATTGTTTTTTTCAAGCACGCACACTTTGTAGCCTTCCTTGGCAAGAATGACGGCCGACACCAATCCGGCGAGCCCGCTTCCGATAATCACGACGTCATAATGCTGCTTCACGGTCCAGTATCGTAATTTTTTCTTCCTGACGGATGACTTTAAAGTTCAGATTTTCGAATCCGGCTGACATCGCCTCGTTGTCGAATAAGATAATATGATCGCAAACCGATGAAACCGCCTCGATATCAACCGCTTTTGCCGAGATCAAAACCGTATCGTATCGCCTTTCCACGTTCGCAATATAGTGGATTTCATACTTTTGAACAGCGTGATTCTGTTCTGCGACGCGCCTTTTGTCTTCATCTGCAATGAGCGAATCGATTTTTCGCGTTGATTGCTGAAAAGCCAGCAGCACATCGAGCTGGCCGTAATCGTCGGCGATGTGAAGCAATCTGGCCTTTGGCGCGATAAGCGGATTCAGTCGATGGTAGAAGGGCATGTTTTTGCCGATGTCCGATTTTACCGCATCCACGACATAATCTTCCTTAAAATCGAAACTGCTCAAAACGAATTTCTTCCAATATTCCGGGCCTTCTTCCTGAGTGCGCAACTTCTGGAATTCAAGCCGCATGTACGCGTTGATTTTCTTTGTCCGCTCGGAATAATCGGTGCCGAAACGCCTATCGTCAAACGCAATTCTCGGCAAAAACTTAATTGCCGTCGAGGTTCCGTTCAGGATAAAATCGTTTTTGGGAACCGCTTCGGAATAGCCCTGGATCAGGATAGGCAAAATGTCGAGTTTAAATTCCTGGGCAAGATAAAAAGCGCCCTTCTTAAACCGCTTTATCGAGTTGTCTTCCGACCGCGTGCCTTCCGGAAAAATCATGATCGAAAATCCTTGTTCGACTTTTTCGCGCAGGTGTTCTACGCCGGTCTCCAATCCTTCACTCGCCGGATAAAAGCCTGCAAGCCGCACGCCCAGCCCGATTATCGGATTGTTGTACACGTGGTCGGACACCAGGAAAATAATATTTCCGTTCCGCGCGCCCATGGCCATGACGTCCAGGAAGGACGTATGGTTCGCGATTATGACAGCCGGCTTGCTGAAATTTTCTCCGTGTTCGTTATAGATCTTCCGCTTTACCGCCGGATACGTGTAGAAAATCGAGTTCATATAACCCGACATGATGCGGTGAAAGATTTTCGTTTTGCGCTTTTTGGAAAGGGGCAGCAGCTTCATGATGACGAAACTCAGCAGCGATACGATGAAGCCGCCGATCCCGTAATAGGCCAGGGACACGAACGAGTGCAGCAAGCGCCGGATCTCTATCGGGGCAAAACCTTTTTTACGCCGGGCGAAGAAAACCCACCTGAAAATCATCGGATACAGAACGAAGATCATCGCGCAAGCGGCAAAAACTCCGATCAGGGCCGCTGATGAAATCGACTTCAGCGACGGATGGCCGGCAAAGATCAGTGCTCCGACACCCAAAATGGTGGTAATCGCCGCCAGAATGATCGAGGTCCGATACACTTTTCGCTCGTCACGGCCGTCGGTGAATTCCTTTTGCAGCGCACTGGTCATGAAAATCGAGAAATCGACGCCGTGACCGAAGATCAGCGTGCAGACGATCGTGCTGAAGATGTTGAGTTCCAACCCGATAATTCCCATGATCCCTGCAGTCAACAGGCCGGTCAGGAGAATTGGGATGGTCGCGACCAAAACGATTTCGATGCGCCGGAAGAATACGAAAAGTATGGCAATGACGGCAAGCAGCGAATAATCGACAAGCGTCGTAAAATCGTCCCGGAGTTGTGTCAGGAACGTCTCGTTCATTTGCTGGCGGTCGATGGGCACGATATTTTTCAGGCTCGACGCCGTTTTCACAAACGTATCCCTTTGCGCATTGGAAACCTTTACCAACGTTGAAACCGTATAAAAGCCGTCTTTTTCCGAAATGAATTCGTCTAGTTGCAAAGCCGCGATCTTCCGGAAATCAGCCATAGAAACCGGAGTGAATTCCCGGTTCAGTTCCTCGTAGAAAGGTTCGTACGTATTGGGTTTGAAACCGACTTTTTCTCCTTCGGAAATCAGATTTGCTCTTAACCCGGATTTTTTTTGATCAGACCAGAACGCATTCCATCTCTCAATTTTGGCCATTTGCTCCGACTCCGGCAAAACCAAGCCGCCAATCGAACTGAAGTTCAAAATTTTTCCTTGTTTTTTGTCGTTGTCCAGATCTGAAAATAGCTGCGAATTGGCTGCCAACGCCTCGTCGAGACTGTTTCCGCAGGCCGCAACATAAATCGTCTTAGATGTCAGGCTGCTGTTCTTTTCGAGTTGTTTTTCCGCTTGACGGATATCGTCCGGCACGAAATTGAGTTTGGAAAGGTCACTGTCGAAATCGACGTTACCTGCCGTGAAAATGCTTACGCCCACCAATATCAGGCAGGCGATGATGAGCCATTTGCTACTGTCGAATGAAAACCCGGCCGCCCGCTCAATAAAATTCTCCTTATGGATTATTTCCCGCTTCGGCTTGTACAGATGGGGCACGATCAACAGCGAAAAAAAAGCGGACCCGATCACGATCGACGCGGCAAAAATCCCGAGGTCGCGCAACGCTTCAGACTTTACGAACAGCAGGCACAAAAACGCCAGAGCCGTCGTCGTAGAACTCATGACAAGCGGCTTGGTAATGATTTTGTAAACGCTCTTTACGTCGGAATTGTGCTTGTAATGCGTGAGAATGTGGAGCGAATAATCGATCGTAATGCCAATCAGGATTGCGCCGATTCCCAGTGATATCGCCGAAATCGTTTCTTTCACAAAATACAGCACAGTCAGGGCGAACAGCGCCCCGAAGATCGTCGGGATAAAGATTATAACAGGGATTGAGATCTTGCGGTAGAATAAGATCAGGATCAGCATCAGCGCGCTCATCGCCAGGATCGTCGTAAACATGACGTCGCCTTTGATTTGGATGGCGTTTGCGACAGCGATCAGTGGCGACCCGAAATAACTGACTTTCGTTGATTTCGAGACGTTGAGATTGTCCTTTATCCGATACAGAATCTTGGAAAATGCCGCGTTTTTATCGGCATCCGAGGCGGTCTGATTGGACGCGATGAACAGCAGCAGCATTTTTTTGTCACGCGTCATCACAAAACCGTTCTCGAGCGTGAAATCGTCGCCCAGGCTGAGTTGCTGCAGCTTTTTGAGTCCGATGAAGGAAATGCCGAGCGGATCCCTCCTTATAAAATCGCCTGTGATCATTCCAGAGGGCGACATCAGCGAGCGATAATTGGCTTCTACCGTCGCTTTTACGGAATCCGGAGCAAGTTTGGCGTCGATGTTCCGGTAATCAGGTTCATCGAGGAACAACGGTAGATTATCGAAAACGAAGGAAATGGTCTCGTCAATATTTTCCTCGGCGATACGGCCCTGGACTTCTTTATAAAATGGCTTACCTAATCTTTCAAGCGAATCGATGAAAATGCCGGCGGTTTCCTGTAGATCTTCCGGCGTCCCGTCTGGCTCCGACTCGAAAATAACGGTGATCTTGTCGGCAAAGTTGACCTGCTTTAGCACTTTGGCCGTGAGGTCGAGTTTGTCGTTTACCGGAAGTAATTTCGTGACGTCCTCTTCAAATTTAAGACGGGATGCGAAGAATCCGAAAACGCACAAGACAAGCAAGGCGATCCCTGCCGAAACGGTTTTGTTGCGACTGGCGAATTCATGTATGGCGTAGAAAAATCTGTGCATTATGACGATTCTTTCTTAAAAACAGACAGCAAACCATAGCTCAGGAATCCGGCTACGACCGACGCAGTCAAGGCTAATGTAAAACTTCCGATGAGATATTGGGCCAAATGCGACTGCAGCTTTTGCATCGTGATGGGCAAATCGGGAAACAGCGGTGCGCCGGAATCGTAAAACAGCGAACCAGTCCAAAGCGAACCGGCCACGATAAACGGGATCATGGGCGGAATGCTCACGTTGGAAAATGTGAACGTTATGGCCTTGTTGAGCCGGAAAACCGTCGGGAGAAATAACGAGAGAACCGTCTGGAATCCCCAGAACGGGCAAATCCCGATAAAGATCCCGAGTGCGATCGACAGGGCTTTGACGCGATTCGAATCTTCGCTGTGGAGCACGTTTTCGAGCAGGAAGCGCTTAAGTCCTTTTTTTTTTAGTTTGCGGATGATATTTCGCGGAAAAATCCAGATCAGGCAAATCGTGACCAAAACCGTGTTCAGGATCGAAATACGCGTAAAATCTTTGAATGGCCTGAAATGGGAAACGCGCTCATCCGGATCGTACAGTACCTGGATCGGCACGTTCCTGACCGGGATTTCGCGCCAGGCCGACCTGACGATGACTTCGATCTCGAATTCGAATTTTTTTGTAAAGAATGTTTTCGGCATCAGCTGTAACGGATACGACCGATAACCCGATTGCGTATCCTGGAGCCGGATTCCCGTTTCGAACCAGAACCAGAAATTGGAAAAATTATTCCCGAAACTGCTCTTCCGCGGGACGCCTTCCTGCGTCATATTCCGTCCGCCGATAAGCAAAACGTTGGGATCCAATTCGAGCGAATCGAGAAAAACGGGCAAATCGGAAGCGAAATGCTGTCCGTCGGAATCTATCGTGATCGCATGGTCGAAGCCCAATTCACGCGCTTTGGCGAAACCGTTGCGCAACGCCATTCCTTTCCCGATATTTTTCGGATGGGTAAAGATCGTGAGTTGCGGATAACCGGCGAGGATTTCAGGTGTGGAATCGGTCGAGCCGTCGTTGACGATAATTACGTCAGGGGTGAATCCGAGTACCGAATCGATCACGCGTCTGAGCGTCTTGTGGTTATTATACGTGGGAATAATCACACAAACATTTAGCTCCTTAAACTGTTGCGTCGCCTCGCTCATAGATCAGAAAAGGCTATTTGTACGCTTTTTTTTCTTCGTCCGAAAAGGATTTCGAGCGAAGGATAAAATGTTTGACGTATTCCCTGACCGATCCGCTTTTGGCAAAATTGGCCACGATGAACGCCTTATCTTCCTTCATGTTTTTTTTGTATCCGACGATTTTCGGGACGCTTTCCTGGACGCTCAACCGGATCATGCGGATCTCGATATTGTCCGGATCGGCAGCGACCGCGGCATCGATGAGCTTTGCCCCGGCCTTCATGTGTTTCGTCTTCTTGCCGATCGTGTTCCCGTATTTGGAAAGCATGGTTTCGGATGCGCCTTTGTAGGCAACCAAAACCTTATTCTGATCGGAATCCGGTACTGATTCCAGTTTAGCGTGAAATGCATTCGCACTTTGCTCCGACTTCGCGGCATCTGGGTACAGCTTGCGGATTTCGGAAATATCGGCGAAAGCCATGACGAACAGGCAAACAATGGAAGCGATCAATTTCATATCAGACTTTTTTATAGGTACTGGCCAGCTTAAGCGCCACCGTATCATTAAAGTACGTCGTATTCCTGACTTTTACAAGGCCGTCTTCTAATTGCGACAGATTTATCTCAAGACGAAGATCAGGAGTCGCGTCGGGATTGATGAGCGCCATGAATTTCACGTTGGAAAGGCTTTGCATGAAAAGACCCGAACCTGTGATTGCTTCCGTGAGCTCTTTTACGATCTGCATCATGCAAACGCCCGGCATCACGGGATTTCCCGGAAAATGCCCCTTGAAGACTTCATGAGCAGCGTTTACGCGGATGTTGATTGTGAAATTCCCATCGGATACTTCCTCTTTGGAAACGATAGTGTAAAAGTCCTTTAAGAGCATATTACTTCAGGTTAAATGTATAAGTCAAACCGACCGACAGCGTTAAGTTCGATGCCTGGTCCAATTCGAGAACACCGGTCGAATCGGTGTATTCCGTATCGCCTATCACGCTTTCAAAACCCTTTTTAACGCGGAATTCCACACCGAGGCCGTCGACAATCCGGCATCCGATCCCCGCGGTAATCCCCACATCGACATCTGTTTCGGTAGCGACATTCTGGTCGACCAGGAAATCGATAGTAGGACCCACCGTAATCATCAGGCGGTCGACGATCGTAAATTTGTTGACGATCGCCACGGTAACGTACGACAGTGAGATATCGACATGGCGCGTTTGGTAGTCCGTTCCGTCGTAGTATTCGTAATCGCCTTCCGTACCTTGTTGGGAGTACCCGATTTCGGGTTGAAGCGTATAGATCTTACTAAACTGGATACCGGCGATACCGGCCGCGTAAAAACCGGTTTTGTAGCCGAGGTCGGTATCGGAAATCTTGGCAAAGTTAGCGCCTGCGCGTATTCCGGGAGCGAATCTGGTCTGGGCCTGTCCGAAAACGGCGACGAACAATGCGGCGATGAGGATCAGCCTTCTCATTTGGCTTTGCTTAAATCGAATGTGTAGGTGACCCCAAGCTGAAAGGCGTTGTTTACGATAAATAAATCGTAATAATCGTCATCCCAATCGTCGGAATAGTCTGTAAACACATCGACCAATCCAATTTTGTAGCGGGCTTCGAGGCCGATCCCGTTCTTAAACGTGTATCCGACACCCATCGTGAGCCCGGTATCGACGTCGTTTCGTGGCGCGACATACGATCCGTGGTTGACCAGGAAATCGAGGTAAGGGCCCACCATGAGGTTAAGTCCGCCCACAGGATTGAATTTGTTATTGACCGTAATACCTACGTAATCAAGGTCCCATGTATCTTTAATCGGTTGTACATTCGGATCGAAATTGTCATAAAACGTGACTCGTTCTCCCTGGCGTGCATAATTGATTTCGGGTTGAAGCGTGTACCATCTGGTAAGTTTGATGGCAGCGAACGCACCAACGTAGAAGTCCGCACGGCGATTACCGTCGATATCAGTAAGGTCGGAAAGGCTCAAACCGCCCCTGAATCCGGGACTGACGCGACGTTGTGCCGAAACCGCGACAGAAGCAAAAAGAACGAAAGCAAGAATAATTTTTTTCATAGCCTGATTATGTATTTAATGTTTAGGTCGATGACGGAGCGCCCGGTTTTGCTCTCCAAATGAAGGAAGCGCGATGATCAACGGGCGATTTGACGCATTTCAATGCTCAGTTTGATATTGTAATGCTGAATTGTGATTTTGTCGGCAAAAATATTGTTTTCAGATTCAAATCCTATTGAAACCTTGCGTTTTCTCGCGTTGCCGTTAGAAATGGAAATCAACTTCGAATCAGATGTCGAAATTTGCAAAGGGTTGCTTTCGCCGATAACATCGTACAGCATTTGTCTGTCACCGGCTAACACCGCCTGGCTACACGCAAATCGTTCGCGCAGCATCAGCCTGAAATCGTCCCGGAGCGTATTGACGATAATTTTCCGGTCGAGATCGTCGACAATGGAATTTTTCCTGAAGCTGTTTTGCCCGATTTCCATGTCGAGGAGCGTATTCCCGAAATCGGTGGCCAGGACGACGCGATGAACCGAATCGTTGATCTTTTTTGCGATCAGGATGCCGTTTAGTTCGTTTCCGTAGACGTTGATTTTAGTGCGATAAACGTAATCTTTTCCAGGATCGGCAAAATATGGGTTCAGGACTGTGGTTGTTTTGCCTGGTGCCAAATTCTTCTCCGGAATCGACGCACAAGAAATAAGCAACAAAAAGCTAGTTGCTAAAAGCGGAATCGTCAACTTTCGCATTGAGTACCTTGTTTTTGAAGACGATTTTGGTGTAATCCGTTTCTGATTCGAGAAGGCGAACCTGCTCTACAGTGCCTTCTTTTTTGTCAAAACTGAGTTCGACCTGCCTGATGTATTTTTTGAGGGAAGCGTCCTTCGGGATGAAGCGCGCAATGTTGAAATCTCTGGATTTGAAATAGGAAATCGCGAATTCCTTATCGTCGAACATCTGGCCGGAAACACTCGCGACGATCAGTTTGTTAATCTTGGAAAAGGTCTTGTTGGATTTTGCATCCATCTGGCTTTTTTTACCCTCGTCGTTGATCAGGATTTTACCCGATTTAAATATAATCGAATAGTTATAGGGCTTCTTGTATTGCCAGGCCAGCGAATTCGGTTCTCTGAAGGCCATTTTACCGGATGTTTCTACGTCTTTGGCAAGAAAATCCATGTGCTTGAATTGGATGAAATCGGTCGTCATGGTCTTAATCTTTGCCGATGCCGCGTTGACCGATTGCTTGAAGGCTGAAACTTCAGACGCGGTCATCACATCTTGCGCCAATACCTGCATCCCGATAAAAAACAACAGTAAAAAACTAATCTTCCTCATAAGCTTTCAATCCCAAAAGTTCGTCCAACGGAACGATTTCAAATTTTTGGTCGCGCAAAGTTAACAATATCCGTTCCAAAACGTTCACGCTCACCTGAGAAGTGTCATGCATCAGGATAATGGCTCCCGGCTTGAGCTGGCGGACGATGCGGTTATAGATCGCGTCTTCGTCCTTGCTGACGCCGTCCATCGAGCGGATATTCCAGCCGATAACGTGGTGTTTTGTCAACTTTACGGCCTCGGCGATCGCAGGATTCGTTACTCCGTAAGGCGGTCGGAAAAAGCGGGCCGTTTTCGCCGAAAAATTGCGGATCGCGAAATTCGTCCGTTCAATTTCTTCAAAAACTTCCTTCTTGTTTTTCAGGTCGAAATCTTTGCCGTGGAAATAGCTGTGATTGCCTGCGATATGGCCCTTGAAAATAATCTGCCGGAAAATTTCGTGATTTTGGTCGATGTTTTTCCCGATGCAGAAAAACGTCGCTTTGGCATTGAACGCTTCCAGAATATCGAGGACTTTCGGCGTAAATTCCGTCGGGCCGTCATCAAACGTGATCGCGATTTTATTAGCTGCTTCAGACGGATCCGAACAGAACGCTTCCACATGGTAATTGCTTCCAATCCAGGCCGATCCGACGAAAACGACCGTCATCCAAACCAAAATCGCCAGTGCAAAAAACCACCAGCTCAAAGATGCGAAAAGGCTCAGAAGAGCCAATGTGGTTGCGGTTGCGATAAAGGTAATATTGACGATTTTGTGCCGCATCAATGGTTGGTTGTTGGTTGTCGGTGGTTCTTTATTCGATATTTGATCTTCCTTCAACGTTATTTTTTATTCGAAACCCTGTTACGTCCTCATTAAACCTAAATGTTCTCAACTCCCTTAATGTTCCGACTTCCTCAATGGTAAAATCAAACAGAAATCAACACAAAACTATGATCGATCCCACGATATTGATTGTAAAGTAAAATCTTGTGATACGACGGCTTTTCAACATCGTTCACTTTTAATGCATGCGGAATTTCTTGGTTTTTCAAGATGTTCGCTCCAACGTACAACCCGAAACCCGATGCCGTATTGTATTCACCTGAAACGTGTTTGTAGTAAACCTGTGGCGTAAACGCGAATTCCCGGGATACATTTTTGTAATATTCGTCAAATTCAACATCGCCATTGAATCCCAGGACGACAGCGTCGATATCATGTTGCGTCAGATTATTGGCTTTCAGGAACGCGATCGCTTTTTGCGCGACAGCATCAACTGCGATCTTATTCACGGTTTCCACATCGACCAGTTCCGCATAGGTCATATCTGATTTTTCATCCGACAAGACAAAAAACGTGGCGCCTTCACTAAAAATCGTCGCTTTCGTTTCCGGTTTCAGGATGTCATGAGGCCCGGAGGCATCAGGTTTGATAAAACCCGCAAGCTTGAAAAGTGATTTGGTGTAGTCGGTCATTTCGTCGACTCCACCCACGAGTACGCTCGCAACTTCATCCGCATCGAACTGCAGTTTCGCGTCCATAAGCGCCGATTCGAACGACACCGCTCCATTGACATACGTGAAGTTATACGACTTGCAGCCCAGGTTGATCGCAATGGTCGAGGCGACCGTATTGTGCGTGGATTGGATGAACGAAGTTGGCGTAAGGAATTGTTCGTTATTGTCGATAATCGCTTTGAGAAACTTGTCGGAATCTTCGATGCAACCCATTCCCGTGCCCGTGATAATCGCGTCAGGGTTTTCGATGCCGGCTTCCTTCATCGCCAAAGTCGAGGCGACGATGCCGTTTTTGACGCCTTTGGCCATACGCCGGGAAGCGATAGGGGAAAAATAATCTTTGTATTCCGGCTTGACGATCTCGAGAAAATTCGCGTTCTCGTCTACCGTGAATTCCGATGGAAAACCGTTTGTCGTGGCTTGAGCCGATACACATCCGATGCCGTTGATGTAGGTTTTTGCCATCAGTTCTTTGAGAATATTACAGTCGAGCAATTGCCGCCGAACCCGAAGGAATTCGACAGGACATGATTGATGTTTTTGTATTTGAGCTCCGTCTGGGGAACCAGATCGATTTCGGACATTTTCGTCTTAAAGTTCAGGTTCGGGAAAACTACACCGTTCCGTATCGCCAGTACCGAATACACCGCTTCGATTGCAGCCGCAGCGGCCAGCGTATGTCCGGTAAACGCTTTCGTGGACGAAAAATCCGGAACGTCATTACCTTCATAAATGCGGGCGACAGCACGGCCTTCACTCAAATCGTTGTTTGGCGTAGCCGTTCCGTGCACGTTGATATAATCGATTTGCGTCGGATCGAGATCGGCGACTTTGAACGCTTTCTGCATCGCTAAAAATGCACCTTCCCCGTTTTCAGAGGAAGCCGTTTGGTGGAAAGCGTCATTCGCATTTGCATAACCCGTAACGCGTGCCAACACTTTCTTGCCTTCTTTTTCGACAATCTCGTCAGATTCCAAAACCAGGAAAGCCGCGGCTTCACCAAGATTCAGGCCCTTTCTGTCGTTGTCGAAAGGCGTGTTGTAAGTATCGGTCAGGATCATCAAGGTTTTGAATCCGTTGATCGTGAATTTCGCCAGGCCGTCGGTTCCGCCTACGATGACGCGGTCGAGTTTACCGGCCTTGATCATGCGTGCGCCCAACATGATCGCGTTGGCCGCAGAGGAACATGCTGTAGAAATCGTCGTAACGAAACCTTCCAGGCCGATGATTTCAGTAATTTTTTGTGAAACATCGCCTCCGTCATGGGCCGCAATGAATTTCACGGTTTCCGGATCCTCGAAATACTCGTAATAATGTTTTTCGGTGGTATCCATTCCGCCGACGGACGTCGAATTGATGAGACCGGTCTTGTATTGGTTGATATCGGAAATCCCGGCATCGGCGACAGCCTGCTTTGCGGCATACGCGCCAAGCAACGCCGTTCGCGTAAAGTTGTGATTTTGGGGCAAACCCAACTCCGACGCCAGATCGTCGTTCGACTTCTTGATCTCGCCGAACATGATCTCGTCCTTGTGAACCGTATCGATATTGCCTGTTTTTGAAATCCCTTTACCGGAATTCGTCAGCGCATGAAAATTCTCTTCGACATTGTTCCCAATGGCCGAAATAATTCCCATTCCGGTAATCGCTACGCCTCTATTCATCAGTATATTTTCAGACAACGCACCACATTATCTAATTATCTAATTCGCTAATTATCTAATTCGCTAATTCGCTAATTCGCTAATTTGCCCATTGGCTAATTACTCATTCGCTAATTTGCTAATTGACCAATTCGCTAATTGACCTCGCTAATTACTTCGTCCGATGCGCCTCCACATAACCCGCCATCGTCTCAATAGACTGGAAAATCGTCTTTCCTTCTTTAGGGTCGGTCAACTTGATACCGTAATCTTTGTCAAGCAAAACAATAAGTTCAAGAGCGTCGATGGAATCGAGTCCCAGTCCGTCGCCAAAAAGCGCGTCCGAATCTGAAATATCCGACGGTTGCACGTCTTCAAGGTTCAAAACCGCAATAATCTTCTCTTTCAATTCTTGTTTGAGTGCTTCCATGTCAATTCGTATAAAGTAGTTCTATGTTTTGTTTTGTGTGTTCGGTTTCGCCTTCGTCTGAAACGACGTACAAAAAAGCTTTGTATTCATCCCTGAACAATTCCGTCCATCCGCAAAGGACGTTTTTGGCCTTGCCCGTCCGTATCAGATTTTCAGCGTATCCGGCGAAAAAACCGGCATTGAACGCGCCAAATATAAAGAAACTATTCTCGGTTTTCAACTGGTGGCGTATGCTAATTTCCCCTAGGCAAATGTTGGGCAGCGTGTAGACGAAAACCGCCGGGCTAGGGTAATAGTTCTCCTTATCGGATATCGATTCCTGGTGCGCAACGTCGGTGTCCAGGGACGAAGACGCATTCGCAAACAACAGAGCGGTTTCAGGATGACCTTCATCTGACAAAAGCAATTCCGATCCCAGAAATGCCAGTTTGCTCAGATTGTCCATTTTGAAAAACTTCGGATATTGGATGCCGAAGTGACGCAGACCGTCTTTCAAAAAATCGGACACTTTCGCCGACGATTCAAAAACCAGCTCACCGTCAATCGAAATTTTACCGTTTTCAATCGAGCAATAGGATGTTATGTATAAATTCGACTCCAAATTTTGTTGTTTAAACCCAAATTCGCTAATTCGCTAATTGACTAATTCGCTAATTGATAAATCACTCCCCAAAATTCCCTTCTTTTTCAAACACCACCGCCGTGTTGCAGCCTCCGAACCCCGAAGCGGTTTTCAAAAAATACCGTATAAATTTATCTTCGTTTTCACGGATGACGTTCAGCGGTTGGCTGACGCCGATTTCGTCGAATCCGGCCGACGCGATGAGTTTATTCTGTTTGAGCGATTCGATTCCGATCACCGTTTCGAGCAATCCCGATGCGCCCAAGGTATGTCCGTAACACCCTTTCAGGCTGTGAAGCGGTTTTTTTTCCAGCCCCGATCGATTGAACGCGACGGCTTCCATTTCATCGTTGAACGGAGTCGCAGTGCCGTGAGCGGAAATATAATCGATTTTTGAAGCAGGCAAATTCGCTTCTTTCAACGCCGATTCCACGCTTAAAAACAAGCCCTCGCCTGTTCTCGAGGGCCCGGAAATGTGGTTGGCGTCGTTGATCGATCCGTCCCCTGAAATCCTGGCTTTTGCATGCGAAACATCTGAAGTTACCAGAGCTGCGGCGGCGGCTTCTCCCAGGGTCACGCCCGTCCGGTTTTTAGAGTAGGGTTTGCAGGGTGCGTCGCTCATGGCCTGGAAGGAATTGAAACCGGAAAGTACGAATTCCGAAACGAGATCGCCGGCGACGACAAACGCTTCGTCATATTCCCCGGACTGGATCAGCCGCTTTGCCACTGAAACCGCCAGAATCCCTGACACGCAGGCATTGGAAACCACAATGGGTTCAGATTCAAATCTGAAAAAATCCGCAACGGTCTTCGCCAGATCGTACAATTGCGCTTTTGCAATATCGCCCGATTCCAGAGCCGTAATATTTCCTTTTGTAGTAGAAAGCAAAAAGGCGGTACGTTTTCCAAGTCCGGATCCCGACTTTTTTACGATCGGGAAAAGCGACAGGATCATCATCTTTTCGAGCTTCGTATGGTTGGATGAATCCGAAATCTTACGGAATTCAGCCTCCAGAAATGCATCATCCAAAATAGAAGCGAAATACGGATTTTGCATCATGTCGTTTTCATGACGGGCGATCCCGGATTTCCCTGCGATCAGGTTCTCGAAGTTTTCCTTTACCGAAAAACCCAAAGGCGTGATGCAGTTCATCCCCGATATGTACACGTTTTTCGCCATTATAGCAAGCCTGCTTTTTGTTTCCATTCGATCCAGAACGGCGGATTGGTCAGTTGGAGCTCGCCTTTTTTATCCAGGAATACCTGAACCGTTTCTCCCGTGCAGGCAACGTCTCCGTTCGTATCGTATATGGTGAATTTAAAAATTATTTTCGCCGCGGGCGTATCGTAAAATTCAGTTTTGACTTTCGCGACGTCTCCATATCGAAGCGACAATTTATGCTCGCACATCGACTTAACGATAGGCGTCGAATAGCCGCTGTCGAACACGTCCAGATACGAAATGCCGTGCCGTCTGCCAAAGGCTTCGCGACCGTCTTCGAAATATTTGATGTAATGGCCGTGCCACACGATGCCGAGCGGGTCGCATTCGTTGAATCTCACGCGCGTTTCAAATTCCGTCGTGAGTTCGGGGATGAGCCTATACGGTTCTTTTCTTTTTGTCATACAGCAAAGCGATGGATGTCGTGGCTATGAAAAACAGGAATAGCAGCGCAATGTCGGCAGAAATATCGGCAATCGTCGCATTTCGCAAAAATACGTCGTAAAAGGCGTTCAATCCCCAATTCATGGGTGAACATTTGGCGACAATCTGCATAAAATCAGGCATGGCGAAAACCGGGACCCAAACGCCTCCGAGAGCGGCCAGGACAATGACCGAAGTCGCTCCGAACGGCGCCGATTGCTCTTGTGTTTTGGCAATCGTGCCGACCAGAATTCCGTATCCGGTGGCGGCCAATCCGGAAAATAGCGCGACGATCGTCAGCATGAACAAATTGGCGTCAACGTTCAAAGCCGGCAATCCCAAAAGCGGGAAAATCCAGATCCCGACGGCGATCATCATATAAAACTGAATCATGCAGATGATCAGGTAGGTCAATGTTTTTCCTCCGATCACCACCGCGCTCGACACTGGATTCGTGCGCAACCGGATAAACGTTCCCTGGTTTTTTTCCTTCACCATGTTGATCGACAGCGGAATCACGATAAAAAACATCGCGAACAGCGTCCACGCGGGAACATTGTGCTGGACCGCATTGGGCTTGACGACTTTGTTCCCGAACGTCGGATTGATTTCCTTGAACGCTATAAAGCTTTTTTGTTCGAACGTTGCCGGATCGTCGGACCCGAGTTGCTCGCTGAATGCATCGTAAATAGATTTGCTTTCGATCTGGGAGATCATTTTGTCGATGTTGTTCATGACGGCATTCTTGAAACTCATCTGAACCGCCGGATCGAAGTACAATTTGACATCTTTTTGACCGATTTTTCGCGCTGGAGGCTTTACTTTCACGGAATCTTCCATGCCGAAACTCGTCAGCAGTTTTTCAACATTCTGGTCGATTTTTATCTGAAGGTCGGAACTTAAGTTTTGCGGAAGTACGATCGCAAGCTGATAGCGTCCGCTGAACACGGCGTTCCGGGCAGATTCTTCAGTGAGCGACTTGCCATCCAGATTCGTTATCAGGTCGAATGCGTTGCTCGATTTCATGTTCTCGAAAACCGATTTCGCCACATCGCCTTTATCGTTGTCCACAATGAGTATCGGAATCTGTGAATCGCCCGACCTTTCGTAAGCCGATTGCTGTATCAGTGTCACCGCGATAATCAGCACGAGCGGCATTGCAAACAAGATTACGACTCCGCCGATATCGCGCCTGAGTAGCAATAATTCTTTTTGGATGGACATCCACAATTTATGCATCACGTAAGTCTTTTCCGGTTAATGAAAGAAATACGTCTTCCAGGTTTCGGGCGTTTGGCGTGGAAGCGATAAGTTCATGCGGCGTTCCCTCGGCATAAATGACGCCCCGGTCGATGATCGCGATACGCGTACAAAAATCCTGGGCCTCGGTCATGTGGTGGGACGTGTAAATGATCGTCGTGCCGCGTTGGTTGATTTC
>Ga0265798_10002620_pt1 | contig 26278 bp, 12 predicted proteins | sample P3T30metagenome_FD_192430 | JGI IMG/M metagenome (GOLD analysis project Ga0265798, IMG submission 192430) | Plant litter microbial communities from East Loma Ridge, Irvine, California - P3 T30 | ecosystem: Environmental > Terrestrial > Plant litter > Unclassified | place: USA: California...
TGGATCTATCACCAACCCTGGCACGGGCAACGATAACGACTTCCTGGGAAACCTGAACGGCAATGGAGTAAGTTCAAATTTGTAACCGGGTCACATCTCCGAAGCTAACATATTATGCAGAACAAGAACGGCAACGGTCAGTAGTCGAATGTATAATCACTATTCGAGAAAACCTCTGACTTCGAACTAGGCAACGAGGCCGGTAACAAGAACGGCAATGGTGAGTAGTTGAATGAACGAGCTACATCTGCGACCTGTACTGACATTATTCCAGGCAACGAGGCCGGCAACAAGAATGGTATCAAATTACCACACATCTTGACGACCGAACAGATTCTGACTTCCACTCGCAGGCAATGGCAACAGCGCCGACGGCAACCAAATCGGATCCGGAAATGGGTTCTCTTTTGGCAAGCGCGTGGCCAAGGCTAGCTGGACGAAGGAAGACCAGGATCGTATCGACAACATCATCGGATCAGTTACCAACCCAACAGCTGGGTCCGGGAACGAGTTCAAAGACAACTTGGACCAGAATGGTGTATGTCGATCTTCGTCACAGTTCGCGTTTCAATGCGGCTAATCATTCCCATAGAACGGCAATGGCAATGGGAACTCAGCTGGCAACGGTAACGGCAACGGGAACTCTGCAGGCAATGGCAATGGAAATGGGTAAGCTGAGACAAACCTGGCTATGATACAAATACTGACTTTGTATTACAGTAACTCCGCAGACGGCAACCAAATTGGCTCAGGGAACGATTTTTCCGTAAGTCCCGTCACTGAACTGCCTGATGTCACCCTTCCCGGCGCGTTGCTCCCTCCCGTCAATATCGAAATGCCCGATGTTAACCTCAGCCCTACTATCAAGTAGGTATGGCTGAGATGTGTACAAGGACTTTGGCTGACTTCCGTTGTAGTTTGGCAAGAACTAGGCGCGCACGGATATGATTGAAGCCGGCCTGAAGAGGAAACAAAATTCGATTGAGTAGTCTTGATGGTTTCCCACTGAGTTTAAGTGCGTCGCACAGCTCCTAATAGCGTTTCGCTTCTTGTCCATATAATTAACGAGTGATTCACGAATGACTCTTCCAAATGTGTCCTTGATCCACGTGATACTTTTGAATTGTGTCTACCTGTAAGTACTGCTTTACTTGGGTATAGGTGTGGCGAAGTGCATCGAAGAACGGCCGGGAAAGAGGCAACCAACCCATGCTGGCAAGAAGAAAAACCTTGACCACGACTTCGACTAGCCCCATTTCCGTTCGACGTTCAGTTCTGAGAAGAGGTCGTTTTTGATGTCTACTGTCGGATTATGAGTATCAGTAGGGACGTCAGCAGCTCAACGCTGCCCAACAAGCCGACTCGATCCTACTTCGGCTCTACTCGTCTCAGGTCATGTACACCTCCGTAGCACCCTCACGTAGCAATAAAGAACAAGTTAACCAACATCGTACAGAATGCATTCGTAGCTATCGTTGTTTCCTTTCACTAGTGAGCCTTCCAACATCTACGTTAATCTTGTGCTGTAGCTACTGTATGTAGGCAATCGTGTTAAAGTCTCATTTGAACGCTTGAGAATTGGCATCGGTGTATCCATGAGATGTACAAACCGTCGTCGAGACCGTCCGCATAATCTGAGATTCGCAGCCACTTGGGATCATCGCCCGAGATCAAAGTTGACCAGTTCAATCAAAGTATGATATTCTCTTGATGCATGTCACTCCACATGCTACAAGCTAGGACTCAATAAATATGTATTTGTGTTCCTTTCCTTCTCCGAGTAATTTCTTTTGGGAAGGCGTGAATCTCGATATAATTGTTGAAAATGACGAGAAGAAAGTGGGCCTGGGACGCGTCGCGGTTCGTGGTTGTGTGGCGAGAGTACGCTAGCCTTATAGGGCTCCTACTCCGCAATCACACACCGACCACCTGTTCTGGATCGCGTTCCCCACTACCTCCAGATGTCCTCGACTACGTGGTCTCGTATTCATTAACATCATCAAAACGATGCGATGCGAAGGGTGGTAGTCACAGGCTTAGGACTGGTAACGCCACTTGGAGTTGGTGAGTTCCACAACACGCGTCGCTTGTGCGTTCACTTACTTCCAGCCAGGCGTTCCTCGCACTTGGAAACGGCTGATTGACGGACACTGCGGCGTCGTGTCAATTAAGAATCGGAGTCCTGTTTTCGCTACTTTGCCTAGCCAGGTCGCTGCTTTGGTTCCTGAAGGCAGCAGAAAATATGGAGACTGGAATGCGAAGGAGTATGGTTTGAATGCAGGAGTAGGCGAATCGCAGCAATGTGGAGGCAATATCGCTGACGCGTTATAGGACGAGCGCCGCATGGCACGATTTGCCCAATATGCCATGGTAGCATCTGAAGAGGCCCTGAATGATGCTGGCTGGTCGCCTCGGAAAGAAGAAGATCTCGAAGCAACGGTATGAGCATCACTCCACGAAGACCTTCATGTACTCACATGTATGCAGGGTGTATATATGGGCTCGGGTATTGGAAGCCTCGACGATGTATACGAGACGACGGTCGCGTTCGAGAAAGGCGTATGTAGCATCTCTCCATGTTTGCCGCAATACCTAATCTATTTAGGGCTACCGAAAGGTGTCACCACTGTTCGTCCCGCGATTGCTCATCAATCTCGCTGCTGGTCACGTCTCGATGCGCTATGGCTTCAAAGTAAGACCGCACAATCGTGCGATTCCACAAGACATGCTTAGCTCAACAGGGCCCAAACCACGCCGCCACCACAGCATGCACGACGGGTGCACACAGCATTGGCGACGCTGCTCGTCTGATACATTTCGGTGATGCTGATGTTATGGTCGCCGGCGGAGCTGAATCATGTATACATCCGCTAGCTATCTCAGGCTTCGCACGCGCAAGGAGCCTCGCGACTGATAGGAATGACCGTCCAACTGAAGCTAGTCGACCCTTCGACAAGGACAGAGCCGGTTTTGTGATTGGAGAGGGTGCTGGTGTTGTGGTATTGGAGGTGTGTGTTCAGGGAATCGATCACAGCCATGGCTGACCTCTAAAAGGAGCTCGAACACGCGAAGCAGCGAGGAGCAAGCATATACGCTGAAGTAGCTGGATACGGTCTGTCCAGCGATGCTTACCATATGACAGCACCCCGTGAGGACGGGCAGGGTCCACGTCTGGCCATGAAGCACGCGCTTCGACATGCAGGTATAAAGCCTAACGCTGTCGACTACATCAACGCCCATGCCACAAGCACTCCGCTCGGTGACGCTGCAGAGAACAGAGCCATCAAAAAGCTTCTGCTCGGTGAGGATGGCAAGGATAAAGCGTCGCAGATCAACGTTAGCAGTACCAAAGGGGCCATTGGACATCTTCTTGGTGCTTCTGGCAGTGTCGAAGCCATTTTCACTGTATTGGGAATGCATCATGTGAGTTCACTGATCTTCTTGCGACTCGACGCACATCTGACGGTTACAGAACACTCTACCACCCACACTCAATCTATCCAATCCAGGCGACCCTCCAGAGGAGTTTGACTGCAATTATGTTGCGAAACACGCGCAGCAAAAACAGGTTAATGTCGCGCTTTCGAACAGCTTCGGCTTCGGCGGCACCAACGCGTCACTTTGCTTTCGTAAGATGTAGAAAACGAATGCAACACCAGTGGATTCACCGTCATTTCAGCAACGCGATCATAAACCTCCTGTTCCTGATCCGATGTGCAAATAGACGAGTGTCATCACGACTACACCATAGCGGGGTAGCTTCGCGATAACGACGACCAGCCCCACTTCGCGCCTTCCCATCCCACAATATCTGCTCGTACGTCTTCATCCTGATCAGAGACAGCACACTTCTCTTCATCGCGTGAATAGTATCTTATTTTCTTTCCCGCCATGTCGAGTCCGCGGCCTGGGACCGTTCGGTCCACCGAGCTGGACAGCAAGCCGTCTTTCCTGCGCAATGTTTCAGCAAAAGCTTCGCACTACCATTCCCGCGTTCCTTACCTCCAAAGACTTCCATTTGCGGCGATTGCGATCATTGTCACACTCATCATCGTCAATCTTGTCGTTTGGGCGGCTGTTGGTATCATCTTAGTATGTTGACGACCCATGCAGCCAATGCCCACAAAGACTGATCACAAACTATAGCACTGGCATAGTCCACTTGTCTCGACAGCCATCCTTTCTTACACCCTAGGACTTCGACATGCCCTAGACGCGGATCATATCTCCGCCATTGACTTAATGACCCGCCGCCTGATTGCTGCAGGACAGCGTCCAGTGACTGTAGGAATGTACTTCTCGCTTGGCCACTCGACCATAGTGATCATCACGTCCTTAGTTGTTGCTGGCACTGCAGCAGCCGTCTCATCTAAGTTCGACAAGTTTGCGCGCGTCGGTGGCATAATCGGCACTTCTGTCTCCGCGGCGTTCCTACTACTTCTGGGCCTGATGAACGTCTACATTCTCTACAAGCTCGTTGTGCAGATGAAACGGATGATCGCGAGCGAGCCAGGCACAGAACACGAAGAGTTCAAGATCCAAGGTGGTGGCTGTCTATTTCCGATCCTGCAGCGCCTCTTCAAGCTCATCGACAGGCCATGGAAAATGTATCCGCTAGGTGTGCTGTTCGGACTAGGCTTTGATACTTCTTCTGAGATCGCCATCTTGGGTATCAGCTCGATCCAAGCCACGAAGGGCACCTCAATCTGGCTGATCTTGATCTTTCCCCTGCTTTTTACCGCTGGCATGTGCCTACTGGACACGACGGACGGCGCGCTGATGATGAGCTTGTACACGAGTACGCAATTGGCGCGCGACTCGATTGCGATATGTTACTACAGTATCGTGCTGACAGTCATCACGGTCATTGTCGCAACAGTCATTGGGACGGTGCAGTTCCTGAACCTCATTCTGAACGTCGCAGAGCCGCACGGCAAATTCTGGGACGGAGTGGAAAGGTTGGGCGAAGCTTGGGATATTGTCGGTAAGTGTTACATGCGCATAAACCGCGGCTAATGACTGAACATCACAGGCGGTGCTATATGTGGTACTTTCGTTGTGTTCGGTGGCCTAAGCATAATCCTGTACAAACCTTGGAGACGGCGCATCGACAGGAAGCGGGTTCGAAATGCACACTTTGAACCGCTCTCTCAGGCCCTAGCGACAGCACAACAAGAAGACGATGAACATCAGCGTACGGCTACAAAAAACCCAAGCGGAGCAAAAATCGCAAACGTCAATATCGAACCTATCGAAGCAACGAACGTTGCTGGACCTTCACATCACTGAGTACAACACAATACAAGGAAGCGCGTAATGAACGTGAATAGGTTGGGGCACGTGGAGAACACATCTTACTCAACAAAGTGTCTGCCACCCAAATGGTTGCTGCGATACCTCCGGACGTCGAACACACTCTTCCACGAAACCCTGAAACTCCACAATTTAATACGCTGAATCATTTATCATCCACAACTCCGGCCCATCTCGGTATCACTCTTGCAAATCTGCATCCAACAGCGATCCTTGACGCCGCAATCCTGGATCATAGTCTAGATGCGACCCGATTCCCTTCAACTCTTCAATCTTTCTGGTGGCAACCGAGGGTGTGATGGCGGATCGACGTCGAGGAGTGTTTGCGGCGCCGTTCGTGCTGCTAGAATTCTCGTGGGTGATGGAGCAACCGCAATTTGCCTCGACACTTCAGGCATGGTCAACATGGTCTTAGATGTTGGAAGCCAACTTTGATTGGGGCAACTTACGAGCGGTCATCATGGCCGATACCACCGACAATGGCGAGACGGCCGTGACCTTCCGGGAATGTGGGAGGTGTTTCAGGCATGGCTTTCAAGATCTGAAGAGCAATGAGTTGTAGGAACGGCGGTCAATGGAGAAAAGATCAGAGGGCGGTATGCGCGAAGCTCGAACTTATACCAAGGATGGAGGAGGTGGTCTCGACGGGACAGCAGACGATGAACCTCTTTGTCCGCATGTTGACAGTGTACGCGGTCGCAGAGGCGTATGGATGAAGGCCACCGAATATCCGACCAGCATTTCCGGATGTTTCCAGTTCCATGGTAACACAATATGGCAGGTATCGATGGGTTTCAGGCGCATCGATGGAGGACTAGGATGCAGTCAAGATCCGATCAGCACAGCACCACAAACTCGCCTGTACTGCTTACTTCAACTAGTACAAGAGCCTTCTGGCGCTCTGTGGCAACAAGATGGGTCCCTCTTGAACAGGGTAGTCCTCGGACCGACCATTCTGATCTCAATTCGCGACCTGGCTTCGCCCAGATATCTGTGGTTGCTCCGTCGAGGAGCAGCCCCTGCATCGTGATGCATACAGCGCTGCATGTGCAGTGCATGCTCGACAAAGAAGCTTGCTTGTGGCATTATTGGGCGGAGCGCCGCGCTTTTCGACCTCGTGGGTGTGGCCGGGATGGGCTGTGCCAATCTGCACACGGCACCAAAGTTGACTTGACTACTCAGTAGCAGTACTATCATTGGTGGCTTTCAGCCATCGAATACCCCAGATGTTTCATTCGTATGCTTCAGGTGGTGGTGCCTTCAGACGACAAGGCTCCGAATGTCCGAGGCTGCTGACAATGAGGCTCAAACAACACGGGCATAAGCGAGATCTGCACTCAGGTCGGCATATAGGACGTATGACTGGGCTTTACATGTTTCACGCCATGCTTTCAATTGCGTCGATCTCTGATTGAAGTAGGCGGCTTGCAAGCTGCCGAGTAGAGCATCTCTCATCTGCGAGCGTATCGTGTGGAGCTCAAGTGAAGTCCGACCTTGTGGCGAGGCACTCGACAGCTCCCCGCACATCTGCTCCCAGGACACAAATACTTGTGTAAGTTGCACGTTCAAAGCTGCATGAATACATTCAACAACTGTGTGCGGCAAACGAGATGATACCCCGTCAGATCTATGGGAAGGTCTACCCGAGTTCGGCCACTCCTCAGCGTAATGGCTAGCACACTGAAACAGATTTCAATGACAAGGGAACTGGATGCGGCAATCAGAGAGGCGCAGCACGAGTACGTGTGCCGCAAATTATCTTACGACTCCTTCGCATTCTCGCATTTATTGCTACTTCCGGTCGATTGCATGCATTTTTGCTGTGTTTGCTGACTGCATGAGGCAATTTTGCGTACTCTTCTCACCGGAAGTGGAGGATGTCTCAAATCAACGACCCAACATACCAGGTCGACCAATCCATGATTGCTTGAAAACGCTGTTGCCACATATGGGGCAGTGATGCGCACAAAGATTGCGGTAATTTTACTCAAAAGTGTTTCACGTTTCAAGCCGATGGTGCCGTGGGTCGTGTAAGCTGTGTATGCCAGGCTTCACCAGCCCGCTAAACCTGATTTGACATGCTTTGGTATAGGTCTGATTGAGTTTTTTGTTGCTTCAGCCAGCTTGCCACGCTGCGCACAACTTCTAAACTGCGACCGACGTCATTCTAGCTCCAGAGCCAACATCGTTGACAAACTAGTAGTGTCCAGCGGAAACGATTGTGAGATTCGAAATGCATGTGATGACCTAGAGTCCTGACCCATGGTCTCCTCGGTTGGGACTACACGTAACTTATTAGCATTCACCATAGAGGTTGAGAGTAGGTCTGGTACTGCTCAACATGGCAAGCTACATCGGAAGATGCAATTTCACCGACTTTTCCTTAGCACCATCACCGCTCCTTCTCATTACACCAATGGCTAGAAGGTCTTAGACGCCCTGAAACTATGATCCAATGCCTGCCAGGCCTTGCTTCGTTTTGGTATCATTCCGACACAATCGTTCAGGTACACCACCGCGTGGGATCGTGGTCGTCGTGTCGATGGGGTGGCAGAAGTCGCCAGCCTGAGTTGAGCAAGCGCAGTTCGCAGCAGTTCTAAAGTAAAGATTGATAGATAAGGGTCGCGCTGGGTGTGCGTTTACTCACGAGGCACTGTTGACTGGCACAGTACGTATTGCTTTAGTTAAGTGGTCCTGGGTACGACCGTCTCGAGTCATAATGGAATTTGACAGACAGGGTGAATGAGTCAGGTGGAGTAACACGGGATGCAATGTTAAATGTATGCAACGAAGTTCAGATAATGCAACTGGTACAATGGAGAGGATGCAATGATTGTATCCACATTCTTCCTTTCTGGGATCCACTCTTATAGTAAGAGGATACAACAGTGCAGTGAAGAGCTTCGAATGTATACATGTTCGTGGTAACGCATCAACGAATCACAAGCCTGCCTTCGAGGACTTGCATGGCATTTTGCCTGCTTTGCCGTTTCTGGACTGTGGCATCACTGGGTCCTCCAAAATTCAGCCTCAGTGTGCAGAAACGTGCGAGTTCTCCGCACCGCACCATATAGACACTGTCTTGCGCACCAGATGCAAATTTTTCACGCACAATCCGAGTCTACGTCGAGCTGGTCTTCAAATGCTATGGTCATATTTGCGGCACTGGCTGGCGCTGGACGCGACTGTACACTTGCGATAACTCGAACGCTATCTCTGATCTTCGGCCTTGTGCAAGATCATCAGGAGGGAAGTTGCATCGAGTGCACCCACAAAAAACACCAAAAGACAATTACCACACCGTTCGACCTGGACCCATGGGAAAACGACAGAATCGCAGTATCACCGCCTCCTCATCCACGACCATCGGGTACGCCACACAAAACTCTTGAGAATCACCAAGTATAAAACGAGCATTTGACTGAATTCCTTCAAACTTGTTATGCTGACGTGCTCTGAAGAACGCCTACGCCGATCAATTAACTCCAATGCGCCTGAAAATGTTTCCATGCCTACACTCTATCCCGTCCCAGCAACCTCCCCAAACCACTGCCTCAACGCCCCAGCAAGCACACCCGGCAACTCCCTCACATCCCTCACAACGAGATAGTACCTAAACGGAAACCTCTCCATGTACTTCCACCGCACGATCTTGCCATCAGTGAAATCCACCGACTGCAAGTCCAAAATAGACGTCTTGTCCTTCTCCTTGCCTTTCTCCTTCGTCGACGGCGGTTGCGCTGCAGGATTTTCAGATGGCGTAGGTACTGGCGCAACCGTGGGAGCCGAAACAGAGCTATCGATGATAATGAACACAATCATGACCCTCTCTTCCTGTGCTTTACGGACTAAGCGCTGAATCTCCGCGTGGCTATCGCAGATTCCGTCCGACACGATGAGCATGAGCTGCCATAGGTCTTCGCCAGCCGAACTACTTCCCATACGGCGCGCCTCGCCAAACAGCTCCAAGCTGCGATCTACTAGTCCGCGAACGTTGGTCTTCGCAGCGTTAAATCCGAATTGCTCGAACACACGAACACCGGCTTCGGACGTGAATGGCTTGTCAAAGTCGTGCGCAACGTTGACTGTGTCACCGAATCCCACGACGCTTACTTCGCCGACTTCGAGCATGGCGAGGGACTTGGTGACGAGCGTGAGCGTCTTGAGCGCTAGACTACTCGCGCCGCTCTCGGCCATACTCTTACTGTCGTCGAGCGCGATCATGACTTGGTAGGACCGCTTGCTGGGCTGACTACGTCGCAGCCAGATCTTGTCGCGCTTGTAGCCGGATGCGATGTATGGGATGATGCGCTTAAGGTTGAGACGCTTGCCAGTGCGGAAGTCACCGCGAAGCTTTGTGGCGAGGGTAGGCGCAAGGATCAGACGTAGGTGTTCGGTAAGCTGTTGGGAGAGCGAGTGTGTGGCGGATTCGTGGGCGAGCCAGAGGGCGCGGGCTATGTCGGGCGTCATGTTTGTGGAATCGAGATGCGTGAGTTCGAGTTGAGTCTCGACGTCGTGGACGGAAGAGGTGTCGGATGCGGAGTCGTCGATTGGCTGGGCGTCTTCCATGTCTTGGTCTTCGTCGTGGTTGTATGGCTTCTGCTCGCCGACGAACGCTTGAGGTTGGCCTTCAGCGGCGTTAGACTGCTGCTGCTCCTTTTGTATCTTGTCCTCTGCAGTCTCGGCATCCTGCATCTCAACATCTCCAGCATCGACATCTAACTCATCGCCCTCGTCTTCAGGTCGCATGGGGGCCTTCTCTTCGTTCTCATTGACCGGCAACGCCATATCGTGGTCGAGAGCCTTGGCCTGCTCCTCGGTCGTGGTGCCCAATGCCTGCGTATCAGCCTGCGTCTCCTCATCTTGGAGATGCTCAAAGTCAGCATCGGCCATGTCGACCTCCTTGTCAATCTGCTGCGCCTGAGTCTCATCCTTTTCTTTAGCTTCGGAGATCTGCTTCTGCTGGTTGTACCACTTCTCGAGTACATCGCCAAGCTTCTTAAATGACTGAGTCTCGCGAGACTCTTCTGGTTGTTCGCCGCGTCCGCCGGCATCAGGCGCTGTTGTCTGTCCAAGCGTACCGTCTTCGGCGGCCGTCTCTTGCTTCTGCTCGAATGATTCGCCTTCTTGACCTTCATCCTGGTTCGCAGCATTGGAGGAAGCTTGCTCTTGCTTGTCCTTGTGGGCTTCCTCGTTGGCATCATTTCCAGCGCCGGCATCAGCATTTGGATCGGCTTGGTCCGTATCCTTTGCGTCGCGAGCTTCGTCATCAGGTACATTGTCGTCGGGTAGCGGTATCGCATCGTCGTCCATGGGCTCATCGCCCTCCTGCTCCTCTTCCTCAGGCGGCTGATCTTCGTCTTCGATATGGCCAGTGGTCTCTTTCTCCTCTTCACCTTCTTGCTCAGGCCCGATCTCCTCTTCGACTGTGTCAGGCTGAACACCAGCGTCGGTGTCTTCCATCTCCTCCTCTGGGAGGTCGTCCTCGCCCATATCGATATCACCAAGGTCATCATCTTCCTTGTCGTTGTCGTCCTGGCCATCGATGTTGAGATCCTCTGGAAGATCAAGCGTCTCTTCCTCCTTAGCGTGTGGATCCATTTTCTCGGTTTCGCCCATACCAACGTTCTCCTCCTGATCCTCGCCTTCCATGTCCATCTCCTCTTCGTCTTCGCCCTCTGGCTTGTCTTTCTCCTCACCGTCTTCACCATTCTTCTCTTTCTCATTTTCCTTTTGCTCTGAGGCCACTTGCTCGTCCTGATTCTCGGTACCAACATCTTCCTTGCCCTCCTTATCCTTCGCATCGTCTTCCTTCCCACCTTCATCCCACATCTTCTCGTCGACAGCACTGGGACCAAGGTCGTCAACACTGCCAACCTCGCTCTGCGCATCATCATCTCCCTCGTCACCAGACTCATCGCCCTTGTCTTCCTTCTCGCCAACCTCTTCAGTTTCGCCTTCCATCTCCTGGTCACCCATATCGACAGCATCATCATTCTCCTCAATGCTTCCTTCGCGCTCGCCCTTCTCCTGCGCGAGATCCTCCAAGTCTTCGTCGTCTTCGATGTCCTTCGAGATGTCCTCAGCGCCTTCACCTGCACCAAGACCAGTGCCTTCTTCAAGCTTGTCGCTCTGGCCCTTCTGATCGGCGGACTTCTCGAGCGGCTGGCAAAAGCCTTGTGTGCCGATCTGAATGAATGACTTCGACAGGCGACGTAGAAGGTTGGCGGTTGCGGCGTGCATATTGTCGAAGCGGGTAACGAGGTAGTTGTGTGTTGCAACGTACTGGTCCAGGACAGGCTTTACGCAAGCGAACAATGAAGCAATGACTTGCAAGCTAGAGTCTTCGTACAGATATTGCGTCTTGTCAAGCAATGTCTGGATGGCGCCGCTGATCTGCGGCGCATGTATTCCGTTGATGGCTGCGGACAGAGCTTGCTCTTCCTTCACTAGCCATGCTGGATCCTCAGTCGAGGCAGGCACACCTTTCAACGCAGATTCCACGTCCTGCATCGAACCAAGGACTAGGTCAAGTGTGCTAAAAATCTCCTGCGAATAGGTCTCTAGCGCTACGCGTGAGTCGCCCGAAGAGCTGACAATCCGAGTCTCCGGGTACGAGAACAAGTAGGGCTGAATGTGACTCAGAACAGTCCTGGCCATGTCGTTGTTCTCCACCCACCCCTCAAAGTTGACATGTAGCTCATTGAGGTGAGATTTGACAGCCTCCGTGTGCTTTAGGTACGCCTCGAACTGGATGTTGGCTGGCAGTCTTGGAAGCTGATCGTACTGATCCGCGAGGTCTCCAAATGTAGTCCCGCTTCGTCGCATAGCGTTCAGCAAAACGTCCAGCTCATTCGTTCTGCCGAGCTTTGCTTGTGCGGAAACAACATTCATTCCGGTCTTGAGAATCGCAGCAAGCCAGCGTAGGTTTGGCTGGACATCCTTGGTAGCGTCGATGTTGTCCTGTGCCACCCAGGCGAGCTTTTGTTGATGCGCGGCGCTCAAATTCCCGACTAGCAGCATCGGCGTCTTGAGTTCTTGCAGTTGCCGGGCAGCCTTGCTAAGCGTGTTGCGCTGACGAATCGTAATGAGCAGCAGACCCTCAAGGTACCCAATGCTCTTTGCCACATCGTTCGGCGTAAGATCGCCAGAGTGCTCCTTGAACACCGCTCGGACCTGTGGCATGGCATGAAGCGCCTTGTGGAGGTAGTAATCCGCCGCTGTACCAAGCGAAGCATCCGCTGCGTTTACCGTTGGCATTGTCGAAAGTACTGTTGACAGCTCGTCCTGCTTGGCCAAGGACTCTACACTCAGGTTGGCATTGACACCCATCTGACGCAGCTCTTTCATTGTATCGGCGTATAGCTTGCGCTTTTGAGTCTTGAGATGCTGCACACTTTCTTTGTTTTCCTCGTTGAGGACGGTCGGCGTGGCTTTCTGCAGCTCGATGATAGATGCGCTGAGCTCGGTCACCAATTCCTCGATGTAGGAAGCACCATCGACAATGTTCACGCTCGGTGCAGACAGATTGCGCATAAGATTGACGGTAACGTTGAGGTTCTTGAAGCGTGCTGGGGCTTCATTCCAGGCTGGGATGCCGTTGGCGCAAAGTTCCAGCGCGCTGTCATTGAGAGTCGTAGAGACAGCGATCATTGTCGCGTTTCGAAGGGAATGGGTCTCGTCAGGGAAGCCTCCGCTCCAGATACTGGAAACGGGCTTGTTGAGCAACTTCCTGAACTTCCGTACCCACTTGCTGAGCTTTTTGTGGCTCGTCTTCGCGCTCTGCTTGAGTGCCTCGATATTGGTATCTTTCCAGCTCGCAAGCTTGATCACGTTGTTGACTTCTTTCTCAAGATTCTGCCGTCCCTTTGCGATGGCTTCATGTACTGGCTTCTCCAGACGAGAGAAGTAAGTGATGAAGTTGTCGAGGGCTGTGTGCACAATTGCGAATGCTTCGTTGTCCTGCATGCGCATCGCGGTATGTGCGCGAAGTTGTTCGAGAAGCTTGACGCGCTGCTCAAACTGCCCAAGCGTTGTGGTCTCGAAAAATCCTTCAAGAGATTTGAGCAGATTCTTTGCGTGAGTCTGTATGCTCTTCTCATCCTCAGCACCCTCAGATGCAGCAATGATCGTCTCGTAGGCAACAAAAAACCAGCTCTTCGCATTGTCGCGGAACTTCTCCATCTCTAGATCGAACAGTCTTGCCCAGGTCGTGAGCTCCAGTTGTCTCCAGCTGACAAGTAGCTTGGTCAGGTCGTCGTAGAGGTTGGCGGTGCTGTACTCTTTACTTGCGAGTTTCTGCCATTCGTGCATGTATGCGTGAAGTTTTTCCGCCTTAGTGATAAACTTGGCGACAGGGTCGACGTGTCGGAACTCCAGCGTCTCGTCGCAAGTGCGCAACACATCAGCGAGTGTTGCATGCTCAGGCCAGACGCTTTGAATCTGGCGATAGCGCACCTGGATGCGAGTGATGAGTGCCATAACACGCTTTGCTTCAGGCAGATTCGCGTCAAAGTAGAAATTGTATGTCTTCCCAGTTCCCGACGTCGACAATGCATCTGCTCGCTTTTCAAGTGCGAGGTAAATGGCCGGCAAGGCGTTCTCGTATCGCGTCCGATGCGCTTTGCCTTGTGAGACGCGCTGGAGCTCCGAAGCACACCACTCTAGGAGGACTTTCATCGACTCCGAGGCATCGCGATCGTGAACAAAGAAGTCGGCGTGCATGTTCGCGAGTCGAATCGCATGATCCCGCGACATCGAGGGCGGTGCCGCAAATGCCTCTTGCTCTTTCTGATCCGCGTCGTAGTCTGGAAAAAGCGTTGGGTCTTCTTCATCCGTTTCATCATCCATGCCGCGGTAAGTGTACAGACTCGAGTCCTTGGCTTCCTTCTCCTGATCTTGTAGCAGTTTCTTCTTCCAGTCGCTGTACAGACTGTTGAAGAGATCGTGAAGTAGATTCCTCGCCGCACTGCTCTTTACTGCTACCGGATCGGTGCTCTTCAAGATCATCAATGAGTGCAATGCATGCCATCGCACGTCGATTGCGTGCTCGCCCAGGTTGAGGCCTTGCTCGAGTGTTTCCAAGAAGATGCGCGACTCGCCGACTGCAGTTTGACGGCCGAAGAACGCGGTTCCCTTGGAAATGTATGCCAGGCTCTTGTTCACGATGCTCTCTTCCTTGTCCTCTTGCTCTTTCCTGCCGAGCACGAGACCAACGTTCAGGCAGACCAAGAAACCAACTACAGTGTTGGTGATGTCTTCGTACGCCCGATAGCCTTCGGTTAGTCGCTGTATGATGCGCGAGACGTTCTGCTGAAGAGTGACGTCCTGAAGCGCCTCTTCAATAGTCATGGACTCGCTGAGTAGTGGTTGAATGATGCTGAGTAAGTTTGTGAACTCGCCTTGCAGGTCGTCCAGCTCAGAAACCTCAGGGCGTACAATGGCTGGCACTGGTGGTTCTTCGCCCATCTCTCGAATCGCGCTCTCGATCCGGCGGATACGGAAGCTTGTGTCCTGTCCAGTAAAATCCTGTTGGAAGAGGCGAAGTGCAGCCAGAGCTTCGTGCAGCTCGCTCTTCTCATTACTGAACATCTTGCGCTCAATCATGGGCCTCAGAGCCGGATCATGTGGGTAATTCGGGACACAGAGAACGAGTCCAAAGAGTCCAAGCTGGACCCACGCTTTCGCATTAATGTCGTGTGTCGCGGGAGAGCACTTCTCAAAACCACGTTCCAGGGTCGTGCGATAGGTATCACCGATATTCGCATTGTCGTAAAAGTTGATGCTTCCATCCGGGAGCGACGCAACAACGTCCCCACAGTATGATGCGTAAATCGCATTGTAAATGCCGCGGTAGAGGTTTGCGCAGGCGTCAGTCTGATCGTAAGTGATACGCGACGCATCAATAGCTAGTTGCTGAGAGATGACTTGTAGCTCCGTTTCGAACCGCTCAAGGTGGGACAGCTGTACTTCGTCTGCTCCGTGAAGCTTGGAGAGCATCGAGACGTGGAATTGACCTTGAAGAGCCATAGCGTTAGCGACCTGATGAGAGAGACCCAGGTGTCGGTGTAGCTTTGCGAAATGATCTGTAGCCTCGTGAGATTGTCCAGCTACCACGGTCCGAAACTTCGTAGGGCGACGAGCTAGTAGCGCTGATTGCGCTCTAGTGGACACGACAGCGGAAGATGGAGCCAAGTACAATTGCTGCGTGCCTTGATGAGCAGAGAAGGCGGTATCCAAGAACTGGCAAAGACCCTCAAACTCTGCCTCAAAGTATGGTGCAGTGGTCGTATCGTGCTCAGTGATGCTCTGCTCCAACTCACCCACCGCAGCGCCGAGGCCTACGATTAGTTCAGATGCGTCTACTTCATCCTTGCGCACAAGGTCCAGAGAGCTTGCAATCCTCTCTCGAATCTGAGCCATCTCGTTCATGGTGAGGTGAGACTTCCACATGACTGCATCGAGTCTATCGGCGAGTTTCTCCAGCTCCAGGACTGCCATTAGCTGCGAGAGCGACTCAGACGTGGTGGGTTTGAAGGCACGCCATATGCGCTCCATACCCAGTCCTGTTGTGAGCTGGACCTCCGACCCAAAGACTGCGATTTGCTTGGCGATTATGACGCTCATGTCGTGGGCGACTTCTGAAGCAGACTCAGCTGGCATGGCAGACGAAAGCATCTTGAGGTAAGTCTGGAACGTTGCACGGTCGAATGTCGATCCCTTTGCGAGCGCGTGAATGGCCCAGAACAGCCTTTGAATAGGCCTGAAGTACGACGGGTCGATTTGATACTCGCTAGTCCATAGTGCTTTCACCGCCTGTACGAGTCCATGGCAGTAGGCATGTAGGAAAGCTGGTAGCTTTTGCTTCTCCTTGCGGCGCTCAAATCTCGCCGGCGGTAGGCTCTGGACTGCTTGCTGCATGTTGAATATATCTAGCATGAGCTCATACATGGAGGCTGACCACAGTCCTCGTGACATTGTCGCCTTGTTTTGGTAAAGGCTGAGCTCGTTTCCGAGTGGGTGAAATGGCAAGTGCGATGAGTGTTGTGCAACTTGTGGTGCCCATGCTGAACTCAAGAACTGCGCGAGGTGCTTCAGCCTGCCCTCAAGGGTGTGTGGCAGTGGCGGCGGTGCTTGTCGTGTCATTTGCCCAGCATCCCCATTGGCAAAGCCATTCGTGTGCACTGGGTCGATTTGCCGTACGAGCCCTCGCTTGATCTGTGTCGTGAAGCTATCCAGGAGATCATTGTCGCCAAACGACAGATTCTCAATCCGCGCCTGAATCGTCTTATCGAGAGACGCTTCGTGATTAATGAAATCGCGGAACCGATATACTGTCGAATCAAGAGAATACTGTACAACATCATGGTCTTGCTGCATATCTGCGTGCTCTGGTTCCAACAAACAAATCTCCACTGCACGATTGCGCATAGCCCGTGAAAGCTCACCGAACCTCGGATCCATGGTCATGAAAATCCTGAAGTTTGGATGTGGTCGTACGATTCGCGCCTCGCCGTCTGCAGTAGCGTGCTCATTGATCGAGAGGTAGCCATTGGGCTCGAGAAGAGAGTTCAGGCGATCGAGAACAGCACTGGAGCAAAGATTGGCGTTGTCCAGGACCAGCCACTTGCCTTGCTGAAGCGCACGAACAAGAATTCCGTCGACCCATTGGAAGCGCGCGCCGTCGATGTGCTGAGATGAGGCTTGGAGAAGAGCTTGTAGGTCGCGGACTAGATGCGAGACGGCTGGATCATTCTGAGCGACGGATTTTAAGAGCGGGCTGATGTGAGCCATATCTAGAGGGCTGGCTTGCAGCATCTCAAGCAGCTTGATCGTGATTGACGATGCTGTCTGCGCGCTTGCCAGGTTGGACCGGAGGTATTCCTCCAACTTCTCTAGATTGCGATGCACCTCTCTTAGCGGATCGATTTGCTCATACCCGCCAACAAGATCCATAGCATCAACATCAGCATTGACGGAGAAGTTGACGAGATCGGCACCTGCAAAGCTTGCGAGCTGGTCGACCATAGCTGTCTTGCCAGAGCCAGAAGATCCAACAAGAATGATCGGCCAATTCTGTTTGACACTGACGATGAGAGCTTCCATGGCACCGAGCTGCGGGACTTTCAGTGTGAAAGCACGGTGTGGCCGTGTCGTTCTACGATTGCGCTGGACGAGGCCTAGACCGACTTGAAGCGCTTGTGTGCTCAAGTTGTGGTACAGTGTCATGCGTGGTTCATGAGCACCATAGAGACTCTCGAAAAGCCTGAGGAGGCGCGCACGATCGGTCTCGACTCGGAAGCGTTGCGTGAAGATAGTGTCGAGGAAATCCCTAGCCGAACCCGTCATGCCTTCTGAGGCGAGCAATTGCAGCCAGCGCAGCGTGTCGCGCAAATTGAACTCCCAAGGCGCACCGAGCTGGCCGAAGGTGTGACGACTCACGACCTGCTCGTCAAGCTCTGCAACAAACGCAATGAGCTTGTTGACCTCGTCCTCATCGATAGCGGGGAAGATTTTCTTGCAGATGAGCGTCAAGTCCTCGGATTGGAAGACATCGGCGTACACGACCGTGAAACGATTGACGAAAGAAGCTGGAAGGCCTTTGCGACCACCGCCTTGGTGATGCGGATTCTGCGCTGCAAAGACTCTGAAATCTTGATGCTTGTGGAACGTCTGATCAAGCTCCGAGATGTATACCTCGCCGCGGTGGTCGAGCACTGCGTTGAGACCTTCAAGCACAGATTGCGACGCAAGATTCATCTCATCGAGTAGCACCCAGTCGCCCTTTTTCATTGCCTTCAGGAAAGGCGCGTCTCGCCACGCAAAAGTCCCGGCCGCGCCACCTTCGACTGGTACGTCAGAGCCAAAGAGATCCATGAGATCAGTCTGTTCGGACAGGTTGAGACGCGTGAGTGGCTTGCCGATAGCTTTGGCAAGCGCAGTGACGAGTGTTGTTTTACCGACACCAGGGTTGCCTTCAAGCAAGATGGGCTTTGAAAGCTGTAATGCTCGAACGACTCGCATTGCGTTGGACCGGGTCGTGGGTGCCTCCAGGGCAAAATTTGATCCTTCCGGCGGCGTTGCTGAGAATTTTGGAACGGAGAATGAGCCCAATTGGAATGAACGATCTGTGCTTGAAATGCTGATGGTGGCGAAGTATAGAGGTGATACATCACGTCCCAGAAGCTTACTCAAGTGGCATAAGCATGCTTTGCGCTCTTCTTGGATAGAAGACTGCGATATCGCAAGAAGACCTGCTGGGTTGGCGCCCAGTGTATCAATGAAGACCATGGCAGCACCATGCACAACACCAAAGACAGCATCGTCTTGATTGGAACTGTCAACGAAAGACACCCACGCGAGTGTGTCGCGGATCGATATTGAAGACGACACCGAAGTGTTGTACTTGGCGTTGAACCATTGCGAGAAAGACACAATGGCCTCGGCATACTGCGCTGCAGCCGGCTTCAGTTTCGACTGCACGATCTGCTGGATATCGCCAAGGTCAGACATAGACGGTACCCAAATTTCAGTGAAACGATTACGTAGCGCAGGCGATAGCTCCTTCTTGCCATAGTCACCACCAGGGTTCATCGTGGCCAGAAATTGAAATCCATCTGAAGCCGTGATCTCGGAGTTATTGGGACCTTTCTCAGCGAGAAGAAGTGTTCGTGAGGGCTCCAGTACGCTGTTCAGGCGCTCGAGAACGGAGTCGTCCGCCAATGAGATTTCGTCAAGCAAGAAGTAGTGGCCCTGCTTCATAGCATGAACGAGACTTCCGTCGGCCCATTCGAACAGGGCAGCGATTTTGATCCGATTGGCATGTATTTCTTGTCGATGGCTATCCGGTATAATACTTGGTGCTTCCTTAGCAAGCTTGTCGTACATGTTCAAGAGGTGCTCTAGGTTGACGATAGCAGGATCAAAATCCAGGCGCCGAACGATCTCGAACACGTCCAGCACTTGCTTTCGGATAGCCTCCTCGATAGCTGCTCGGTTGCGTATTGGACGCTGCGCACCGATCAAGTCGCCTGTCTCAGTGTTCTGGTGGGCGTTGAGTATATGGAGTTGGTTCTTGTACTCATCGGCGAGTAGTTGGCAAACTGTAGTCTTGCCGCAACCAGTTTCTCCGATCAACAAAACAGGCTCGTTGTTACGCAATGCATGAGCGACGAGGACGTACAATCGACGCATCGCCCGTGTCCACACAACGCCATTTGCCCCGCCAGCGCTCTCTTTGCTAAGACGAGCAATTCCAGACCACGCATCATTGTCGAACATCAGCTCCTCGTCAATGGTGACTTTCATCACGGTTTCGATAATTTTCTTGACAGCAACTCGCTCGTCTTCTTTTCGCACGCGCTCAGCGAGCAGCATATACCCGTTGTTGGCGAGGTCTTGGATGGTATCGGCTTTCCGTAGTGCCCATCTGAACAGGTCACGTAACGTCGCAAAGCTCTTTTGCTCAAAGATGCGATTCTCCTGGCGGAGCGTAGAAAGCTCTTGGTACACTTTGACGATCCGCTTGCACCATGATTCGGGTATCATAGTGCGACGGTGCAAGATCTCGGTCAGCTCCCCAACTGGGATGTCGTCGAAGTGGAGCTCTAGAAATCGGTTGCGGAACGCTCGAGACATGACTTTGCGGCCACCATACAAGCCGGCGGGATTCTGAGTAGCAAAGAGCATGAAGTCGGGGTGAGGACGGACCACTTCCTGAGTTTCGGGGATTAGAAGTTCACGATTGTCGTCGAGAAGGCGATTGAGCGCTTCGAGAACATCTGTCGGCGCCAGATTGAGTTCATCAAGCACGATCCAGTGGCCCTCGCGTAGTGCTTTGACAAGTATGCCTTCTTGGAAAGTGAGTTTGCCGTCGACGCCAGAGATGTACGATCCGAGGTACTCCTGCAGATCGGTATGCTCGTGGTTGTTGATCCTCACAAACTTGTTGCCTGACCGTTTGGCGAGATATTCGATCATGCTCGTTTTGCCGGAGGACGTAGGGCCTTGGATGAGAACGGGATATCGTCGCGTTGAAGCCGCTCGGATGAGGTTGTTCATGTTGCGTTGCACGAAGGGAGTGATGATGTAGTGTGACTGCTCCTCAAGTGGTTGTGTACCTTGTCCGAGCCAGTAGTGTCCTTGTCGCACGTAGCTGCGCCCTTGGTCGGCATCGATGGGTGGCTGTAACGGTTTTCCGAGCTCAGACTTTTGGATCGCTCTCTGCGGGAACAAGTGCTTGATGATGAGTGGTGCGACCAGATCTTCGGACGATTTGCTAAGGAACGTCAAAAAGCTCATATGGAAGCCTTCATACAGCGCTCGTCGCAGAGTGCAAGTTGGCGCTATGTCTCTTGCATACGATAGTGTTCGGGTCAGTGTTCGGAGGCTGAAGTGTGCCTTTTGGTCGGCGCCGTCTACAAGCATATTCGACTTTGCCAGTCCTTGTATCTCAAGGTATAGATCAGTGATATTGTGAGCCAAACTGGTGAGGGCTGGATTGGTGCCGTCGCCGCCTAGGTATGTCTCGACGATGTTTCGCAAGCTCTTCTTGTCGCCATCTGGGCTCTCCACGTACAGTTCGGTGAACCTCGAACGGATACCTGGTGGCAGATCTTTCTTGCCTACATCCGTTGCTGGATTCATGGCAGCAAAGACGCGGAAATTTGGATGCGCAACGACTCGTTCTACATTACCGGTCTCGGTGAGCAAGATCGATGGGTTGCCGTCTGGACCGCCTCCGAGTAGATCAGTAAGCGCCTCTAGAGTGTCCGAAGAAGCCAAGTTGATCTCGTCGAGTAACACCCAGTCGCCATTTCGCACAGCCTTGACGATATTGCCTTCCAGGAAAGAGAAGGCAAAAGCCTCTGAGCCACTGGCGAGCTGCGCTTCGAGGTCGTAGAGATCGGTTGCAAACTTCTCCCACCGTGGGGTAGGGAAGTTGGCAGGTAGCGAGTCTGTTTTCCGTTTCTTCTTTGGCTGCTCGCCATCGTGATCTGGCGAGGACGTCTGCGACTCATGTGCCTTCCGCGCCGCATCGACCATCTTAAGCGCTTCCCGCCATAGCGTACAGACGCGCTTCCACTCGCCCTTTGCAACTCGCTTCCCGAGCATCTCGACGAAACGTTGATTCTTCTTCCTGGAAAATGTCGTGTCGAAGATCTCATCAAACTCGTCTTTGAGGGGAATCACCAGGCTGCGAACATTGACAGGCTTGTAGCCACCAAGAAGATCGCCACTCTCGCTCTGCTGCGACAAGTTGAACGCGACCAACTTGCGACCTAGTTGTTCTGCGAGATACTGAATGCATGTGGTCTTACCCGTACCTGTCTCGCCTACCAGCAAGAGTGGTTCCTGTCGATCGACTGCAACCGCAATTTTCTCCAGTAAGCGGAGCGTGTAGTTGTTGGTCGAGAAAGGCCTGCTCGATGCGGTGCGCTTCGTAACTTTGTGCTTTGACAGCTTTGCACGCCCAATTTGGAGGCTACCAGATCCTGTGCTTTTCGTGGGAATCTGTAGCTTGATTGTCCGGTCCTTGAGCAAGAAGTCTCGCTTTTGGGGATCGATGTGCAGCTCTTCAGCCACACAAGCCATGACCTTCGCACGCGCTGTGTCGCTCTGCAGGCTTCCCGCAAAGCAGTCGAACGACTCCATGAATATTTCGTCTGCTTGAGCAGGGCTGAAAGTTTGCGACTGAGAAAGTAACACATTGATCCTATCGCACCACTTGAGTAGGTCTCGTGGCGTCATCGCTCGAATGGACGTGCCGTTCTCAGAGGAGAATCGTGGGTTGGAATAGAGGTCCAGTAATCTGGAGTATACCCGCATTATGCCTGACAAGTGCTTCCGCAATGTCGGATACTTGGCGCGTATTATTTGCTCGAACTCGTCCAATTGTGGCATCTTAACGGCGATTGAGTTCCAGAAGCGGTGTCCGATCATGTTCTGACGAGGCACAATCTCTTGGCCTCGAGGATTGAGCGTGCTTCGCATAGTCGCAATTATGCGGAAGCCTCTCGCTGCTCGAACCGTTTCTCCGCGACTCGGAATAAGAAGTTCGCCTCGCTCGATCAGCGGGAGTAGGGTACTGATGACCTCGTTTGGCGCACGGTCTAGGTCCTCGATGAAAATCCACCTCCCCTCTCTTACAGCTGTAGTGAGCACACCTTGTCGCCAGCTGAAGGTTCCGGGCTTTGCTCCTGTAGCGTACATGCCAATCAATAGCTTGGCGTCACTTTGCTCGTTGAGATGGAGTGTGACCATTTTGTCGAGTTTGTTGAGCTGCCACGCAAAGTGTCGCACAAGAAGAGTCTTGCCTGAGCCAGCAAGACCTGTGAGCAATATTGGGCTTGATTGCAGCAGTCCTTCTGCGATATTCTTCAGATTGCGATCTGTGGTAGATGTGGTGATAAGGTTGGACGGCTCCACTTGCGAAGGTGCCCCATCAATACGTGAAAGAAGTGTGCCGTTGACATTGACTGTATAGGGCGACAGGCGTTCATACAGCCTTATAGTGTTTGACTTCGAGTCTGTTGACTCCGTCTCCGCGAGCCGACATTGCAATTCCTTCCACCTCTTCTCTTCCCATAGCGATAGGAAACGGTAGTCGATTTGCTGACCTTCCCAGGCTCCTTCCACCTCACCGTCTCCAACGCAGCGCTTGAGCATGTCCTGGGTCGCATGGTCGGCTGCATGAATGTACAGACAGAATGTCCGTATAGCAAGATATCGCACAACTCGGTTTGAATGATGGAACAAGCTTTGAAATGCAAGTGGTCGTACATGAGCTGCGAGGCTTTTGCAGTCATAACTAAGTAGTCGGAATGTTCCGAGAAGAAGTTCGACCAGCTCTGATTCGGAGATGTGACTCGATGAGTTCTGCGTTCCTACGAGTGAACATACTGCAACACCCTTCAGGAATCGCTCAACGTGTTCTGCGAGATGTGGCGCGAGAGGTAAGATGCGCCCAAACGCAGCCACTTTCGCAGTCGTCTGTTCGCCACTCTGTAACCATCTCGCACCCACTTCAGCAAAAAGCCCTCGATGTTGAATGAAAAGCGCGTCTGTGGCTCCAGTCTTCAGTACTTCCGCGGTAAGCTGTTCGATAGTGGCCATTTTCCGGCTATTGTTTTCCAGCATCGTTCCGGTAGTCCTGGACGTATTCAAAGGGGCGCCTTCCCATAATTTCGACGCTTGGTATGGCACGAGATGCGATGTTCGTGGCGTTCACTTTTCTCACCTCAACTTTTTGGCGGGTCCACAGCTGCACGCCAAGGCGCGAGGCCCAAACAGGAGTCGTCCGCTCCGCAAAATCTAGGCTGGAGCACGACACGACATTGACATTGACGTCCGTCCCACTGCCGCCACGATATACGCCCCAGCACAATGACTATACCAGCCTCTCGCGCCTTGAGGCGCTGCATCTGCACAGCGAAGAACACCGCATACGCACGACCGAGCATTGGAGCGACACAGCAGAGGATACAGCGGAGATGGCAGTCAGACGCCGCACCAGCGAACCCGAAGATTGCGAACATTGTGGACCAAATCAGCCAGTTGACGTTGCTTGAGACGGCAGACCTGGTGTCAACACTGAAGGTAGGGCATACTCTATAGAAATGGAGCAATTGGATCACAAGAGCCCCACAAATACCCAAGGATATCAGCTTCGATGCAGCAATTGAGCTAATTCGTATCTGTAGACCCGCCTAAACATCCCCGACATGCCCATAGGCGGCTTCGCAGCCGGCCCAGCAGGTGCCGCCCCCGCCGCCGCCCCCGTCGAAGAAGAAGAAGCCGCCCCCGCCGCCCAAGAAAAGACAATGTTCAACCTGAAGCTCGAGAAGTTCGATGCAGGCGCAAAGCCAAAGGTCATCAAGGAGATCAAGGCCATGCTGGGACTGAGCTTGGTGGACAGCAAGAAGTTCGTGGAGAGTGCGCCCAAGATGATGAAGGAGGGCGTTGCGAAGGAGGAGGCGGAGAAGATTGTTGAGACGCTGAAGGCGCTGGGAGCGACGGTGGTTATGGAGTAGATGCAGCATGTGGGGGAGACGAGAAACAAGAAATAGAGACAAGATGTGTATCATAACTTGGCATTGTATGAGGTGTGTACAGATACAAGTGGTTTCGAGATCAGTAGTGCATTGTGGTATCATTCCATATCCAGCTCTTCTTCTCTCTTCCACCGACTCAAGTCTCCCTCACTCACTTTACCGCCTGTGATTCACAAACTCCCTCTTCTCTCCACCCAACCGACTCGCAACAACACACGCCTCCCGAATCGCCTTCGCCACGCTGCCCCTCACGCCATCCTCCTCAAGACTCATCAACCCGCCGATTGTGCACCCGCCCGGCGTGCTCACCTTGTCCTTCAGCACAGCCGGATGCTCGCCGTTCAGCACCAGTCCCGTCGTGCCCCTCATCGTCTGCGCAGCCATGAGCTGTGCCTCCGCGCGCGGCAAGCCCATCGCTACCGCACCATCCGCTGCGGCCTCGAGTATTAGCGCGAAGAACGCGGGTCCTGAGCCGCACAGCGCGGTGCTAATGTCCATCTGCGCAGGCGGGAGTTCGACGACCCGGCCGATAGAGCTGAATATGAAGTTGACGAGCGCGTGTTGTGTCGAGGATAGGGGTGGTGTGCTCGTCTGGATGACGCTCATGCTCTCGCCCACGAAAGACGCTGTGTTGGGCATTACGCGCACAATCCTGCAAGCACCATCTACCTTCTCTGCGCCTTCCGGATACAAGAACTCTTCGATTTGCTGCTGCGTTACGCCCGCGAGTATACTGACCAGCACCTTGCCCTTGAGCGCATCTTTCACGCCTTTCTCGCCTAGTATGTCTTTGAAGCCGTAAGGTTTGCACGACAGCAGGACGATGTCAGCTTGTTCGATACCCTTCAAGTTCTGATTTGTAAGGGTCTGGAGAGGGAAGTTGTAGTGTCCGAGGGCCTTTTTGACGGCGGCTTCGGCGCCCGACCAGGCGTCGCAGGCGATGAAAGACTGTAGGTTGGGCGTGTCTTTTGCGGCGGCGGAGTCGGGGGAGGTCACCGAAGCGGTCTTTGCTTTGGCGAGGGAGGACATGACGCCGCCCATTATGGCGATGCCCATTGTGCCTGGGGCTGTTAGCATGCCCCTCAAGTAGAGAAGCTCGTAGTCGAACTTACCGGAGCCAAGCACGGTCAACGTGAGACCCTTAGGTTCTTGGGAAACGGTCATATTTTCTGCTGTAGTTTGGAGTCTTGGATTGAAGTTTTGAGTGAAGAGGTGATAAGTGACTACTTTCTAGAGCTGTGAGAGCGACCTCGGCGGGGAGAAATGTAGAGCTTGGACCACCTGTTCTTCCGATGGAAAGCGCGATGCTTGACGCGACAGCTCTTTCCTCAACTTTCTTTTCACCCGCACACCGCACACGAGAAACCACAGTAAAAACAAACACTCCGATACTACCCGAGACTCCAACCATAATCATCCAACCTTTACCTCGGACATCGCACAGCCCATCCACCTACCTCCAACCCGCCTTCCTACCACCACGTCCAGCACTCCATTCCCACCATGGCCGACCCCTTCGAAGTCCGCCAACGCTTCACGACCCTCCTCTCCCACCTCTCCGCCTCGCACACCTCCCTCCAAAAAGCCGCCCTCTACGCGCTGAAGAACCGCGACATGGACGAAGACCTACACTCCTGCATTCTCGAGCAGCTCGAGCGCACCAACATGAACATACGCGCCAACATCATGTTCTTCATCGAGTGCCTGTGCGAAATGGCGCAGAAGGAAAGCGACGGGAGCGCCCTGGGCTACGTGCGCATGCTGCAGCGCGATATTCTGAGGGTGGTGGAGTGTGTGGTTGGCGAGGAGGGGGCGAATGTGAGGGTTGTGAGGAAGGTGTTGGTGAGCTTGCAGGGACGGGGGATTTTGTTGAGTGAGACGGTGGGGGAGCTGGAGGCTGTGTTGAAGGGCAA
>Ga0265798_10002621_pt1 | contig 26273 bp, 23 predicted proteins | sample P3T30metagenome_FD_192430 | JGI IMG/M metagenome (GOLD analysis project Ga0265798, IMG submission 192430) | Plant litter microbial communities from East Loma Ridge, Irvine, California - P3 T30 | ecosystem: Environmental > Terrestrial > Plant litter > Unclassified | place: USA: California...
TTCAGCAGGTTGTCGGCCTTGTCCACATGCTTCATATTCCACAGCATGTAGCGGCTATCGACCTGGATCGAGCGGGTCATGGCCTTGTTGAAGTCCCAGTCCGAGATGATCGAATCCAGGGTGCCATCGAAGGCCAGGCCGATCAGCTCGCCCTTCGAGTTCAGCGCGGCCGAACCCGAGTTGCCGCCGGTGATGTCCAGCGTTGCCAGGTAGTTGACCGGGACGGTCTTGAGCTTCGGATCCACGTACTTGCCGAAGTCCTTCGACTGGATCGCCGCCAGCTGGGCCGCCGGGGCGTTGAACTCGCCTTCGCCGGTGTGCTTGGCCACGATGCCTTTCGGGGTCGTGAACGCGGTCCAGGAGCCGGTGCCGTCGGCGCCGACATCGCGGCCGGTGACTTTGCCGAAGGTGACGCGCAGGGTGCCGTTGGCGTCAGGATAGACCGCCTGGCCCTTGCTGTTCATGTAGGCGATCTTGGCGCGCATGTAGTTGCCGTAGGCTTGCTGGATCTTGCCTGCCAGTTCCTCTTCCTTGGCTTCGTCACGCAGGCCGGCGTCGTACATGGCGACGGCTGCCTTGATGAAGCTGTCGTTCGAGGCCTGGAACTCGGCTGGCGACTTCGTCAACCAGGCGCTGCGCTCGGCCGTGGTGGCCAGCTTGGAGCCGGCGTAGATGCGGTCCAGTGCGGCCTTCAGTTCGGCCTCGGACATACCGGCACGGATGCCCATCGCGGCGTCGAAAGCGGCGTCATGCTCGGCAGCCGGCTGCGCGTTGTACTTGGTCAGGAAGTTCAGCACCAGTGCCTTGTCGACCTTTTCGTCGTAGGTGCGGTCCTGGCCTGCGACCACGGCGTTCCAGCGCTGGGTGTCGCGTTCCTGGAAGCCGCTCTTGCGCTCGGCATCCGGCTTGGTGCGCTCGTTGGCCAGGCGGTACAGCGAACGGGCCGAGGACAGGAACTTCGGCTGGGCGTAGCCCAGGTAGAAGCCCTTCTTGGCGCCGGCGTCGCGTTCGGCGATCAGCTTCTCGGCCTGCTCGATATCGGCGGCGTACTGGGCCTTGCGGGCCGGGTTCGCATTCACCCATGCCTTCAGGGCATTGTGCTCGGCGGTCTTGCGCTGCAGGAAGTCGCTATTGGCATACGAGGTCAGCATGCCCTTGCGGTTCTTGTAGTAGTTGTTGACGCCGGCGACCTGGCCTGCGTACTTCAGCTTGGCAGCCGGATCGTTCTTGGTCTCGCGCTCGATGATCGCCAGGGTCTCGCCCGATGCGGCGACGAATGCCGGGTAGTTCCAGTCGAAGGTCGACGCGACTTCCGACGGCAGGCGGTGGCGGTTGGTGCGGCCTGGGTAGCCCAGCACCATCACGAAGTCGCCTTCCTTGGCGCTGGCGCTCGGATCGGCGATCTTCAGCACGTGCTTCGGCTTGTAGGGCACGTTGTCCTTCGAGAACTCGGCGGCCTTGCCATCCTTGCTCACGTAGGCGCGGTAGAAGCCGTAGTCGCCGGTGTGGCGCGGCCACATCCAGTTGTCGGTGTCGCCGCCGAACTTGCCGACGCCGGCCGGTGGTGCGTGCACCAGGCGCACGTCACGGATTTCGAGTTGCTTCAGGCGATAGAACTCCAGGCCGCCGTAGTAGCTGGCCACGGTGCAGCGGTAGCCGGCGTCTTTTTCGCATTCCGACACCAGTTTCTTCTGGTTCTTTTCGATGGCGTCGATGCGGGCCTTGCCGCTCAGTTTGGCGACTTCAGGGGTGATGATCTGGTCGGTGACGTTCGCCACTTCCTCGGTCACGTAGACGCGGCTGCCCGGCGCGGCCGGCAGTTCTTCGCCCAGGGTCTTGGCCAGGAATCCATTGGCCAGCAGGTCGCGTTCCGGGGTCGAGTTGACGGCGATGCTGTTGTACACGCAGTGGTGGTTGGTCACCACCAGGCCCTGCGGCGACACGAAGGACGCCGAGCAACCGCCCAGGCTCACGATCGCGCCCATCGGGAATTCGGTCAGCTTGGTCAGGGTGGCCGGGTCGAGCTTGAGGCCGGCGGCTTTCAGTTGCTTGGCTACTTGTGGCAGCTGCTGCGGCATCCACATGCCTTCGTCCGCTTGTGCGGCGAAGCTGGTCAGGATGGCCAGCGAGAGGAGAGTCTTTTTCATTCGCGTCTGTCTTTATGAGGAAGGGAACTCGTGGGCTCTAGAACCTATCCCAGTAGGGAGAAGGAAGTTGATGACGATGCATGGCAAGCGGGGGCAAGGCGTGAGGAGGCGGCATGGCAGGCCATGCAACGACGAGCAACGCGGCACCCGCTTGTCAGGCGCGTCAGCAACGACTGGTTCCCTACTGGGATAGGTTCTCAAAGCATCCAAGAGTATCCGTAATCATCATGGGCATCGTCAACCGATATTTCACCCGACAAACTAACGTTTTTCCTGCAAGGAATTTATGTCTACAGTTGCTCACCCACCAGCGACGCCAGGCTGGTTGTAAACCGCTGCCACATTGGACGATCGTGGAACTCCGCCTTGGTCACTGGGTTCGCCTTCTTCCAGTCGTCCTCGAAGATGGCGGTCTGTTCGCGCGCGAATGCCGGGTCGAGCACGTTCAGGTTGGCCTCGTCGTTGATGCTGAAGGAGCGGTTGTCGAAGTTGGTCGAGCCCACCGACACCAGCAGATTGTCGACGATCAGCCCTTTCACGTGGTACATGGTGGGCTGGTACTCGGCCAGCTTGACGCCGGCCGCCAGCAACTCGCCCCAGCGCTCGCGCGAAGCAGCCTTCACCAAGTCGGAATCGATGAACTTGCCCGGCATCAGGATGCGCACGCGTACACCGCGCCGTGACGCTTCCATCAGGGTGCGGATGGTCAGGTCGTCCGGCACGAAATAGGCCGCCGACAGGTCGATGCTCTTCCGCGCCGCGGTGATCGTCATCAGGTACATCAGGTGCATCGATTCGCTGCCGCCGGTCGGCGAGCTCGAGAACATCTGGGCCGGCATGTCGCCCACATGGGACAGTGCCGGGAAATAATCGGGGCCGTCGAGCACGGTGCCGGTGGCCTTCAGCCAGTTGTCGTTGAACACGGCCTGGATCTGCCCCACCACCGGTCCTTCGATGCGGAAATGGGTATCGCGCCAGTGATGTTCATCCTGGGCATTGCCGCGCCACTGGTCGGCAATGCCGACGCCGCCGGTGTAGCCGACCTTGCCGTCGATCACCAGCAATTTGCGGTGGGTGCGGTTGTTCAGGCGCGCCAGCTTCCACCAGACCGGCTTGTGATAGCGCTCCACCATCACGCCGGCTTCCTTCATCGCATCGATCTGCTTCAGGTCCATTTTCACGCTGCCCATGAAGTCGAGCAACACGTGGACCTTGACCCCGGCGCGGGCGCGCTCCATCAGGGCATCGGCGAATTCCTTGCCGATCGTTTCCGACCAGTAGATATAGGTCTCGAAGGTGACCGACTTCTGTGCCGAGCGGATCGCCTCCAGCATCGACGGGAAGATCTGGTCGCCATTGAGCAGCACCTGGACCTTGTTGCCTTCCAGGATGGGCGGGCCGAGCAGGACCCCGAGCGAGCGCCGGAACTGCGGATCGTCGCTGTCGTACTGGCGCGTGAGGCGGGTCTCGATCTGCTTTTCGTTCGGGGCGAAATTGAGCAGCAGGATGCCGCCGACCAGGGTGAGGGCGGCGGTGACCAGGATGGTCCAGAACAGGGATGGCGGGACTTTGCGGCGCATGAGCTTTTAGGTAAAAAAAAACCAACGCGCGAGGCGTTGGTTTTCAGATAGAACTGATCACTGAAGCTTAGCGAACACGGCCGCGACGCAGCAGGTTCACAATCGCCAGCAGGATGACGGCGCCCAGGAACGAGACCAGCAGCGACGACACGCTGAAGTCGTCCGAGTTGATGGTGCCGCTGCCGAACAGTGGCGACAGCAGCCAGCCGCCCAGGAAGGCGCCGACGATACCAACCACGACATTGAGAATCATGCCCTGCTCTGCGTCGGTTTTCATGACCATGCTGGCGAGCCAGCCCAGAATGCCACCGACAACGATCCAAATGATGAACAACATGGTGAACCTCCTAGAAAATTAGAAAACATACCCCCAGGCCAGTGATAACAAGGGATTGCCGTGGCCATGGAGAAAAGTGTAGAGACCAGTCCCCTTCAGGTCGGTGCGGCAACGAACGTTAGACGGCGAATCGCAATTCGCGTTCTGGTCGCGCCGGTATTCGGGTCAAGAGTGCGTCAACGAACAGAAGAGATATGGTCCCGGGAATAAGGTTAGATAACTTAGTTTCTAGATAACGATTCGCGACTGAACCTTGCACCACTGAACCTCCTTTGAAAGGATTCGCTATGAGCAGCTACGACACCACCGGCAACAACAACCAGAATTCACGCATGGTCACCGGCCTGTTCCCGGACCGCGCCAGCGCAGAGCGCGCCTATGATTCGATCTCGACCCGCGGCTACGGCAAGGACGACGTCAACCTGATGATGTCCGACTCCACCCGCAAGACCCACTTCGGCGACACCGATACTGAACTGGGCAGCAAGGCCGCCGAAGGCGCCGGCATCGGCGCCGGCATCGGTGGCACCATCGGCGCCGTGCTGGCCGGCATCGCCGCCGTCGGCACCACCCTGGTGCTGCCTGGCCTGGGCGTGGTCGTGGCCGGCCCGCTGGCCGCGGCACTGGCCGGCGCCGGCGCGGGCGGCATCACCGGTGGCCTGATCGGCGCGCTGATCGGCGCCGGCATCCCCGAAGAGCGCGCCAAGCACTATGAAGAAGGCATCAAGGGCGGCGGCATCGTCATGGGCGTGCACACCCGCTCGGACGAAGACGCGCGCCACATCGAACAATCGTGGACCGACAACGGCGGCACCCACATCATCGGCACCGGCGTCGGCGCCCTCGGCGGCGCTGCTGCAGGCGCAGCCATCGGTTCGGCTGCCGGTCCGATCGGCACCGTGGCCGGCGCAGCGATCGGCGCGGTCACCGGCGGCATGGCCGGCAAGGGCGTGGGCGAAGTCGTGAATCCGAAGGCCGGCGACGACCTGTCGGAACACTACCTGGCCAAGGGCGTGGGCTCCACCAGCGGCGCGGCAGTGGGCGCGATCGTCGGCGCGGCCGGCGGCCCGATCGGCATGGCGGCAGGCGCCGTGGTCGGCGGCCTGGCGGGCGGCGCAGCCGGCCGCGGCGCGGGCGAAGTCGTGAATCCGAAAGCGACCGACGACCTGAACGACCATAACCTGGCCCAGGGCGTGGGTGGTGCGGGCGGTGCGGCCGCCGGCGCCTTGGCCGGTGCGGTCGCCGGCCCGGTCGGCGCGGCAGCGGGCGCCGTGATCGGCGGCTTGGCGGGCGGCGCAGCCGGCAAGGGCACGGGCGAAGTCGTGAACCCGAAACCGGGCGACGAACTGCGTGACCACCACCTGGGCACCGGCGTCGGCGCAGCCGGCGGCGCGGCAGTCGGCGGTGCGGTGCTGGGCGGCGCGGTCGGCGGCCCGATCGGCGCGGTGGCCGGCGCCGGCATCGGCGCAGCGGTCGGCGGCATGGCCGGCAAGGGCGTGGCCAAGATGGTCAACCCGCAGGAAGAAGAAGCCCACTGGCGCGGCCAGTACCAGACCCAGCCGTACTACACCCCGGGCTACACCTACGACGACTACGCACCGGCCTACGCGCTGGGCTACAACTCGGCCGGCCGCTATCCGGGCAGCTACGACACCCACGAGAGCGAACTGTCGACCGAATGGGACCGCACCAAGGGCAACTCGCGCCTGAGCTGGGACCAGGCCAAGCACGCTTCGCGCGCCGCATGGCACAAGGTCGAGCGCGCAATTCCTGGCGACCTCGATCGCGACGGCCGCTAAGATCTAGCGATCTTCGGACGTAAAAAAAGCCCCCGGCGCTTCACGGCGCCGGGGGCTTTTTCAATCGGCCGGATTACTGCTTGACGGCTTCGACCTGGATTGCCAGCTTCACTTCCGGCGAGAAGCGCGGCAGGCCGTAGCTGACGCCGAAGTCGCTGCGCTGGAAGGTGCCGGTCACGTCGGCGCCGCATACTTCACGCTTCATCATCGGGTGCTCGATGCACTTGAACTTGTTGATGGTCAGGGTCAGCGGCTTGGTCACGCCGTGCAGGGTCAGCTCGCCCTGGGCCGAGGTCGGGACGTCGCCGGTGAAGGTGATCGACTTCGATTTGAAGGTGGCGGTCGGGTACTTGGCGGCGTCGAAGATGTCCGGGCTCTTCGCGTGGTCGTTCATCTTCTCGTGGCCGAAGTCGATGCTGTCGATGTGGACGGTGATGTCCAGGGTGCCGGTCTTCTTGGCGCGGTCGAGGGTGACGGTGCCTTCGCTCTTGTTGAACTTGCCGCGCCAGACCGAGATGCCCATGTGGTCGGCTTCGAAGCTCGGGTAGGTGTGGCCCGGTTCGATCTTGTAGGTGTCGGCGGCGAAGGCGATGCCGGCGCCGAGGGTGCTGGAGGCGGCCAGGGCCAGGATCAGGTGCTTGATTTTCATGTGGACTTTCCCTTGGGGTTGAGGATTATTGCGCCGCAGTGACGCGGAACTTGATGACAACTTCGTCGGCGACCATGCTCGTGTCCTTCCACTCGCCTTCGCCGATGTTGAAGGCCAGCCGCTTGATCGGCAGCGCGCCTTCGAAAACTTGCTTGCCGCCGTCAAGCTTGACGGTCAGCGGGAAGCTGACGTCGGCGCTGCGGCCCTTGATGGTGAGCTTGCCGCTTACATTCAGCTTGCCCGCGCCGGCCGGCGCGATGCTGGACGAGACGAAGGTCGCCTTCGGGAACTGGGCGGCATTGAACCAGTCCTTCTTGGTGACTTCCTTGTTGTAGTCCGGGTCGCCCAGGTCGAAGCTGCCGGTCGCGATCTCGACGCTGGCTTTCGAGGCGGCCGGCTTGGCCGCGTCGTAGTCGATCTGCGCCGTGAACTGCTTGAACTTCGCCTCGACCGGCACGCCCATCTGCTTGAAGGTGGCCGTCACGCTGCTTTTCGCCGGGTCGGTTTTCAGGACGGCGGCGCCGGCGAGGGCGCTGGCGAGGCTCGTGGCCAGCAGCAGGCCGTGGATTGCTTTCATGGGAACTCCTTGGAAGTGGGTTTGAGACGCAGGCCAGGCAGCATGCGTGCCATCACGCCGTCGCGGTCGATGAACAGGTGCTTGAACGCGGCCGCCACGTGCAGGGCGACGAGCGCCGCCAGCAGCATGTTGAGCCAGTAGTGGGCATCCTTCAGCACGGCTTTCAGCTCAGGATTCGGGCCGATGAGCACCGGCAGTTCGACCACGCCGAACCAGACGATGGGGTAGCCGGTCGCCAGGCTGTAGAAATAGCCGGACAGCGGCACCGCGAGCATCAGCAGGTACAGCAGCCAGTGCAGGCCGTGCGAGGCGCCGCGCTGCCAGGCCGGCATCTCGTCGGCATAGGCGGGCGGGTGGCGGAACAGGCGCCACAGCAGGCGCAAGGCAGCCAGCAGCAGTACCGTCACGCCGGCCCATTTGTGCCAGTTGAAGTACTTCAGCTTGGTCGGCGTGATGCCCGGTATGTCCGTCATCACCAGGCCGAGCGTGAAGGTGCCGACGATCAGCAGGGCGATCAGCCAGTGCAGGACGATGGCTGTGGTGGTGTAGCGGTGCATAGTATCCGGAAGGAAATTCGTACGAGTTAGAACTAACTATAGCAAAGTTCCGGCTGTATTGCTGACCGACGATTTTTTCGGTTTGTACACTAGCACGGAATGTAACAAGTGCCCAGCCATTGCCGCTGGAATGTAAAATTCGCCAGCCGTAGCGTTTATCAAAATATACTAGCGGACACAACCGCTGCCTTGGAGCAGGATCGATGAACAAATCCACCGACACATGCCGACCCCGCGTGCGACCCAGTCGCATCGCGCTGGCCTGCCTGAGTGCGGCGCTGGCATGGCCCGCAGCCGCGCACGCCGGCGGGCAAGTAGAGGCAGAAGAACTGGCCGATCTGTCGATCGAAGAACTGGCCACCATCCAGGTGATGTCGGTGTCGAAGAAGCCCGAGCGCCTGCAGGACGCGCCGGCATCGGTGTTCGTGATCACCGCCGACGACATCCGCCGCCTTGGTGCGCGCAGCCTGCCGGAAGCGCTGCGCCTGGCGCCGAACCTGCACGTTGCGCAGCAATCCAGCTACGCCTACGCGATCAGCGCGCGCGGCATGAACGGCAGCAGCAACAGTGCGCCAAACAAGCTGCTGGTGATGATCGATGGCCGCTCGGTGTATGCGCCGCTGTTCTCGGGCGTGTTCTGGGATGCGCAGGACCTGATGCTGGAAGACGTCGAGCGCATCGAAGTGATCAGCGGCCCGGGCGGCACGCTGTGGGGCGTGAACGCCGTCAACGGCGTCATCAACATCACCACCCGTCCCGCCGGCGCGACTGCGGGCGGCCTGGCGGTGCTGGGCGCCGCCAGCGACGGCCTGGACGCGGCCTTCCGCCAGGGTGGGCGCAGGGGCGACATCGACTGGCGCGTCTACGGCAAGGCATTGCGGCGCTGGGGCAGCGAGACCGCGGATGGAACGCGCGTGAACGACGCCTGGCGCCAGGCGCAATTCGGCTTCCGGGCCGACTGGGCGCGCGGCGAGGACCGTTTCAGCGTCAACGGCAACGCCTATCGCGGCGAGCCGGAGCAGCCGGAACCGGGCGCAATCTCGGTCAGCGGCACCTCGCTGCAGCTTGGCGAGATCGATACCGTGGGTGCGAACCTGAGCGGGCGCTGGGAACGCGCGCTGGCGAGTGGCGGACAGTTGTCGGTGCAGGCTTACCTCGATCACACACGGCGTGCGGTGCCGCCGACCTACACCGAATCGCTGCAGATCGCCGACGTACAGTTCCAGCACACCCCGCCAAGCTGGGGCAAGCACAGCCTGGTGTGGGGCGCGAACCTGCGTCACAGCTGGGACGAGGTGGACAACAGCGAGGTGATCGCCTTCCTGCCGGCGCGCGAAGAACAGACCTGGGCCAGCCTGTTCGCCCAGGACGAGATCGCGCTGCGCCCCGACCTGAGCCTGACCCTGGGCGCACGGGTCGAGCGCAACGACTACACCGGTAACGAGTTCCTGCCGACCGCGCGCCTGTCCTGGCGCCTGGCGCCGCGCCACGCGCTGTGGACGGCGCTCTCGCGCACCGTGCGCGCGCCGACCCGGCTGGATGCCGACGCCTGGATCCCGGGCCGCCCGCCCTACCTGCTGCGCGGCGGGCCTCGGGTGCGTTCGGAAGTGGCGCGCGTGGTGGAAGTGGGCTACCGCGGCCAGCCGCTCGCGGGGCTGTCCTTTTCGAGCACCGTGTTCCACAACGAGTACGACCACCTGCGCACCCAGGAAATCGATCCGAGCTACACCTATCTGACCTTCGACAGCCTGATGGAAGGGCGCTCCACCGGCATCGAGATGTGGGGCAGCTACCAACTGACGCCGGTGTGGCGCCTGTCGGCCGGCTTCACCGCCCTGCACGAGCGCCTGCGCCTGAAACCCGGCAGCAACGACGCGGCCGGGCCGGGCACGGCCGGCAAGGATCCGGAGCACACGCTGCAGCTGCGTTCGCACTACGCTTTTGATGACCGGCGCGAGCTCGAAGTCGGGCTGCGCAAGGTGGCGGCGCTGGAAAATCCGGCGGTGCCGGGCTACTGGGCGCTGGACGCGCGCTTTGGCTGGCGGGTGGCGCCGGGCGTGGAGCTGTCGGTGGTGGGGGAGAACCTGAATGGCAGCCACGCGGAATACGGGCCGGTGGCGACGCGGGCGGAGGTCGACCGCAAGGTGGGAGTGAAGCTGGTGTGGAGCCTGTGAGGCGCGACGTCATCCGGCGTGGATGACGTCGCGATCCACGATCAAATGGCTTTGGCCAGCTGCGCGGCGATGCCGGTGTAGTTCGCCGGCGTCATTTGCAGCAGCAGGTCTTTCGCTTCCTGCGGCACCGCCAGCTTGCCGATGAACTCCTGCAGCGCTTCGCGGGTGATGCCCTTGCCGCGGGTGAGTTCCTTCAGCTGCTCGTACGGGTTCTCGATGCCGTAGCGGCGCATCACGGTCTGTACCGGCTCGGCCAGCACTTCCCAGCTCGCATCCAGGTCGGCCGCCAGGCGCGCCGCATTGACTTCCAGCTTGTTCAGGCCGCGCAGGCAGCTGTCATAGGCCAGCAGGGCGTAGCCGAAGCCGACGCCGATGTTGCGCAGCACGGTCGAATCGGTGAGGTCGCGCTGCATGCGCGAGACCGGCAGCTTTTCCGCCATGTGGCGCAGGACCGCGTTGGCCAGGCCCAGGTTGCCTTCCGAGTTCTCGAAGTCGATCGGGTTGACCTTGTGCGGCATGGTCGAGGAACCGATTTCGCCGGCGCGCAGCTTCTGCTTGAAGTAGCCGAGCGAGACGTAGGTCCAGATGTCGCGGTTCAGGTCGAGCAGGATGGTGTTGGTGCGCGCGATGGCGTCGAACATCTCTGCCATGTAGTCGTGCGGTTCGATCTGGATGGTGTACGGGTTGAACACCAGGCCCAGGCGCCCCTCGATGACTTCCTTCGAGAAGGCCGGCCAGTCGAAGCCCGGGTAGGCCGACAGGTGGGCATTGTAGTTGCCGACCGCGCCATTCATCTTGCCGAGGATTTCGACATCCGCGATGCGCTTGACGGCGCGCTGCAGGCGCGCGACCACGTTGGCGAATTCCTTGCCCAGCGTCGTCGGGCTGGCGGTCTGGCCGTGGGTGCGCGACAGCATCGGCAGGTCGGCGTTCACGTGCGCGATCTCGGTCAGCTTGGCGATGATGGTGTCCAGCATCGGCAGCAGCACGCCGTCGCGCGCGGCTTTGAGCATCATGCCGTGCGAGGTGTTGTTGATGTCTTCCGAGGTGCAGCCGAAGTGGATGAATTCACTCGCCGCGACCAGTTCCGGCACGTCCTTGACCTGCTCCTTGAGCCAGTATTCCACCGCCTTGACGTCGTGGTTGGTGACCGCCTCGATTTCCTTGATGCGCGCCGCCTCGGCGTCGCCGAAGTTCGCAGCCATCTGCTCGAGGTGAGCATTCGCTTCGCTCGAGAACGGCTTGATCTCCGGGAAGCCGGCCTGCGACAGCGCCTGCAGCCACGCGATCTCGACCTTCACGCGGTGGTGCATGAAGCCCGCTTCGGACAGGATCGGACGCAGCTTGTCGGTCTTCGACGCGTAGCGGCCATCCAGCGGGGACAGGGCCGACAGGGTAGGGGAGGGGACGGTAGAGGTCATGGCGGGCGGTCCGGGAAAAAACGCGGATTTTACCACTGGACGGGCGCGCGGCCTTGCGGACACGGTACATCAAAGGCTGCAACAAGTCGTCCCGGGCAGTTGAGCGCCAAAACACCGATGTTATACTGGCATCCAATCTTCTTACCCGGGCATGTATGAAACTCATCGGTTCGCTCACCAGTCCTTATGTGCGCAAAGTCCGCGTCGTGATGGCGGAAAAAAAGCTCGATTTCAGCCTGGTGCTGGAAAACGTCTGGGTGCCGGAGACCACCATCCAGGAGGTGAACCCCCTGGGAAAAATCCCCTGCCTCGTGATGGAAGACGGCAGCACCCTGTACGACTCGCGCGTGATCGCCGAGTACCTCGACACCATTTCGCCGGTGTGTAAACTCTTGCCGCCCAGCGGCCGCGACCGTACTGAAGTGAAGGTGTGGGAAGCGCTGGCCGATGGCGTGCTCGATGCCGCCATCCTGGTCTTCCTCGAACGGCGCGAGCGCACGCCGGAGCAGCAAAGCCAGAAGTGGTTCGAGCGCCAGATGGGCAAGGTCCACGCCGGCCTGCGCGAGATGTCGGCGCGCCTGGGCGAGGGCAGCTACTGCATGGGCATCCACTACTCGCTGGCCGACGTCGCCGTCGGCTGCGCGCTGGGCTGGCTGGCCTTCCGCTTCCCCGACATCGACTGGCGCGGCGACTATCCGAACCTGGCGCGCCTGCATGACAAGCTGTCCGAGCGCGCATCGTTCCGCGACAGCGTGCCGGTGCTGGCGTGAGCATGTCGGCCACCACGGTCGTCTTCGGGGAAGCCCTGGTCGACGACTTCAGCACCGAGCAGGTGGTCGGCGGCGCGCCATTCAACGTGGCGCGCCACCTGGCGGCCTTCATGGCGCCGCAACTGATGATCACCCGGGTCGGCAACGACGCCCCGGGCCAGGCCGTGCGCGCCGAGTTCGAACGCTTCGCCATGAGCGAGGCCGGGCTGCAGCTCGACGCCATGGAGGAAACCGGCCGCGTGCTGGTCGAGCGCAGCGCGCGCGGCCACCGCTTCACGATCCTGCCGCACCAGGCCTACGACTTCATCGAGCGCGACGCGGCGCTGGCGGTGGTGGAAGCCGCGCAGCCGGGCATCGTCTACTTCGGCACCCTGGCCCAGCGCAGCGAGCGCTCGCGCACCGCGCTCAACGCCATGCTGGCCGCGCTGGACGCCGGCGGCGCGCTGCGCTACCTCGACCTGAACCTGCGCGACGGCCAGTACGAGGAACGCACGGTCACCCGCTCGCTGCAGGCGGCCAATATCGCCAAGGTCAACGAGGAAGAGCTGCAGGCGCTGTTCAAATGGTACTTCCAGATCAAGCCCGAGGATCCCTCGCTGTCGGCCGAAGAAGTGCGCGCGTCGTGCCAGGCGCTGCTGCAGATGTTTTCCCTCGACGCGCTGATCCTGACCCTGGGGCACCGTGGTTCGGCCTACTTCGCTTCGGATGGCCAGGTCATTACGCACCGCGACAATCCGGCACCGCCGTTCGTGATCGATACGGTGGGGGCGGGGGATGCATTTTCGGCGATTTTCTTGCTGGGAAAGATGCGCGGCTGGGCGCTGGACGTGACCCTGGGACGGGCTAACGAGTTTGCGGGGGCGATCTGCGCGATTCCGGGGGCGGTGCCGCGGGATCTGGGGTTTTATGATCAGTGGATGAGGAAGTGGCGCTAGTGGTTTGCTAGCAAACTTGGGTTCCGGCCTTCGCCGGAACGACAGTTCAAACTGTGTTGGTGCTGATTAGTTTAGCTAACCGCAAAACCGTCATGCGCGCCACTGGCGCCCATGACTCCCGGCGCAGGCCGGAACCTAATTTGACCTTACTACGAACAGCCTTACTCGCTGATCTGGCTCTGCAGGTAGTTCTGAATCCCCACTTTCACAATCAGATCCAGCTGCGTCTCCAGCCACTCGATATGTTCCTCGGTATCCTCGAGGATCATCAGGAACAGATCACGCGTCACATAATCCGCCGCCGCTTCCGCCGCCGCGATGCCTTCCTTGACCGTCACCTGGGCGCCGCGCTCGAGCTTGAGGTCGCATTCCAGCATTTCCTGGGTCGATTCGCCGATGAGCAGCTTGTGCAGCGCTTGCAGGTTGGGCAGGCCGTCGAGCATCAGGATGCGGTCGATCAGTTTGTCGGCATGCTTCATCTCGCCGATCGATTCGTCGTACTCCTTCTTTGCCAGCTTGCCGAAGCCCCAGTGGCGGTACATGCGCGCATGCAGGAAGTACTGGTTGATCGCAGTCAGTTCATTGGTCAGCTGCGCGTTCAACAGACGCAGGACGTTTTGGTCGCCTTTCATGGGGATGCCCTTGGTGGATTTCGAATGGGCTCCATGATATCAAACAAGGCGTCGAAAAATGGCCAAAAATCGTCGAAAAAGCTGAATAAACAGGCCGAATTGCGCTGAAAATCGCAGAAAATCACTTGAATGAAAACCGTTCTCGTTCCATCCCGAGAACGCTTCTCACTACCCGGCATCCGGCCATAAAAAGACGAAAAAAACCCCGCAACGAGGCGGGGCAGGAGAGATGTCTTGTAAAGCTCAGGCCGTTTGCGGCGTGCGGCGCACTTCGGTGATCGTGGTCTGGCTCTCGAGGTGTTCGGTCAGGACTTCGCGTGCGTAGCTGACACACTTGCCGCACATGGTGCCGACGCCGAGTTCCTTGTGGAGTTCCGCCACGGAAGAGAGGCCGAGGTCGACCGCCTGGCGGATTTCGCGGTCAGAGATGTTGTTGCAGACACAGACGATCATCGTTTCGTTTCCTTGCCGTTTTCATCACATAAATGAGAATCAATCTCATTCGTGTTCTATTCTGATGAAACTCGGCGGCGACTGCAAGCAAAATTTGCAGTGTGCGCGCAAATAGCCGCAAGTATGGTCAGCCTGCAAATAGAAATAATTCGCATTTAGGTTTATCATGCACTTATCTGTCTCATCAGCGCTACACGCAGCGCAAATTACCGGACGCCGCCATGACTCTTGCCCCCTCCCTCTCCACGCTCGACGCCCTCCAGGCCGGCCAGAGCGCCACCGTGGTCCACCTGGCCCCAATGGCGCAGGAAGGCGGCGCCGATGTCCAGCGCCGCCTGATGGAACTCGGCTTCGTGCCGGGCGAGCGCATCCGCGTGCTCAAGCGCGTGATGGGCGGCCCGCTGGCCGTCAAGGTCGGCGAATCCACCTTCGCCCTGCGCCGCTTCGAAGCGGCGCTCGTCTCGATCAAACCGGAATAAACGGATGGGTGTAATGGAACAGCAGGTGGCGTCGCGTACGCCCCTGGTCGCTTTACTCGGCAACCCCAACTGCGGCAAGACCGCGCTCTTCAACCGCCTGACGGGCTCGCGCCAGAAGGTCGCGAACTACGCCGGCGTCACCATCGAGCGCAAGGAAGGCAGCTTCACCTCGCCCGGCGGCAAGCACTTCCGCGTACTCGACCTGCCGGGCGCCTACAGCCTGAGCGCCCAGACCCCGGACGAAGCGATCACGCGCGACGTGGTGGCCGGCCTGCGCGCCGGCGAAGCGCCGCCGGATGCGATCCTGTGCGTGGTCAACGCCACCAATCTGCGCCTGAACCTGCGCATGGTGCTCGAGCTCAAGCGCCTCGGCCTGCCCACGGTGCTCGTATTGAACATGGTCGACGTCGCGAAGAAGCGCGGCATCGCGATCGACACGGCCAAACTGTCGCAGGAACTGGGCATGCCAGTGGTCGAGACCATCGCGATCCAGTCCGGCGGCGAGCAGGCGCTGTTAAACACGCTGGACGGCATGGCCTTCGGCGACAAGGTCCAGCCGCAGCCGCTCACCGCGATCGATGCGGTGCCGGTCGAGGAAACCCAGCGCGAAGTGCGCCGCATCCTCGACCTCGCTGTTTCCACCAGCGCCGACACGGGTAACCTGTCCGAAAAAATCGACAACGTGGTGCTGCACCCGGTGGCGGGCCCGGTCATCCTGGCCGCGCTGATGTTCCTGATCTTCCAGGCCGTGTTCAGCTGGGCCGGCACGCCGATGGACCTGATCGAGGCCGGTGTCGGCTTGATTGGCGAACAGGTCGGCAAGCTGCTGGGCGAAGGCCTGCTGCACAGCCTGATCGTGGACGGCATCATCGCCGGCGTCGGCAGCGTGCTGGTGTTCCTGCCGCAGATCCTGATCCTGTTCTTCTTCATCCTGCTGCTGGAAGACGTCGGCTACCTGCCGCGCGCCGCCTTCCTGCTCGACCGCATCATGGGCAGCGTGGGCCTGTCGGGCCGCGCCTTCCTGCCGCTGCTGTCCTCGTTTGCCTGCGCGATTCCCGGCATCATGGCCGCGCGCACCATCCAGAACCCGCGCGACCGCCTGGTGACGATCATGATCGCGCCGCTCATGACCTGCTCGGCGCGCCTGCCGGTGTACGCCTTGCTCATCGCCGCCTTCATCCCGGACCGCGAAGTGGCCGGCCTGATGAACCTGCAGGGCATCGTGCTGTTCGTGCTCTATATGGCCGGCATCCTGAGCGCCATGGCGGTGGCCTGGTACATGAAGCGCCGCAGCGACTTCAAGCAGCACGCGCTGATGATGGAACTGCCGGCCTACCATTGGCCGCAGCCGGGCGCACTGGCCGTCGGCCTGTGGGAACGTGCAAAAGTGTTCCTGAAGCGCGTCGGCACCCTGATCCTGGCAATGATGATCCTGCTCTGGCTGCTGTCGAGCTTCCCGGGCGCCCCGGAAGGCGCAACCCAGCCGCCGGTCTATTACAGCATCGCCGGCATGATCGGCCGCGGCCTGGAATTCATCCTGGCGCCGATCGGCTTCGGCTGGCAGATGGCGATCGCCCTGGTGCCGGGGATGGCCGCGCGCGAAGTCGCGGTCGGCGCGCTCGGCACCGTGTATGCGCTGTCAGGCGGGGACGAGGCCGCCAGCGCGCTGGCGCCGATCCTGGCCCAGACCTGGTCGCTGGCCACCGGCCTGTCGGTGCTGACCTGGTACATCTACGCGCCGCACTGCCTGCCGACCCTGGCGACCGTGGCGCGCGAGACCGGCAGCCGCCGCTACGCCTGGATCATGGCCGGCTATATGTTCGGCCTGGCCTACGCGGCGTCCTTCATCGTCTACCGCACCACCTTGTTCTTCACCGGAGCGTAAAGCCATGTGGCAGGAGATCATCGTCGGGATCATCGTCGCGCTGGCAATCCTGTACGCCGTCGCGAAGTACCTGCCCGAGCGCTGGCGCCATGCACTGGCCGGGCGCCTGGCGCGCGGCGGCCGCGCCAGCCGCTGGCTGGTGAAATGGTTCGACGCCACCGCGAGCTGCGGCAGCGGCTGCGGCACGGGATGCGGCAGCTGTGGCCCGGCCGAGACCACCCCGCCCCCGGGCAAGGGCAAGGTCATCAAGATCCACCCGCGCGGCTAGCGCCCCGGCGCTCAGCGCGCCGGCGCCTCCACCACATGCCAGGCCTTGCCGACCCCATCGCCGGCCTTGTCTCCCGCCTTCTTGTCCTTGATAAAGGTGTACAGCGGCTTGCCCCGATGGGCCAGTTGCGGGCCGCCGTCCGCGCGCACGACGATGGACCAGGGCTCCGGCAATGCGCCGGCGGTCGCCTTGACCGGCGGCCAGTTTTTGGCGCAGGTGTCGACGCAACTGCTCTTGCCGCTGCCGGCGGCGTCCTTGTCGTAGGTGTAGACGGTCATGCCGGCCGGGTCGACCAGCACGCCGTGTGCGGTTTTCAAAGGCGGCGCCTCGAAGGCAAACGCAAGGCTCGACAGGAACAGGAGAAAAACAAGACTGGCACGCAGCATGATGGACTCCTCTGACAGTAATGCAGAGATAGACCGCGAATCTATCCCGCCGTTCCCGCTAAATCCGCCACGGCCTTGATCAGGCGCTGGGCATCGTAGGGCGCATGCACCTTGATGTCGTTGTCGAAGTAGCAGTAGACGTCGCGCGCCTTCTTCTTCGGCGGCGCCGCTGGCGATACCAGCCGCGCATCCTCCGGCTGCCGGCCACGGCGCCAGGCATCGATGCGCGCCGCCCAGGCTGCGATCGCCGCATCCCCGTAGCCGCTCGCATACAGTTCCTCGTCGCCATGCAGGCGGATGTAGACGAAGTCGGCCGTGACGTCCTCGCACTGCGGCCAGCGGCCAGCGGTGTCGGCCACCACCAGCGCCACGTTGTAGCGCCGCAGCATGGCGATGAAGGCCGGGTCCCGGAAACTGTCATGGCGGATCTCGACCGCATGGCGCATCGGCCGGCGTGGCCCGGCGTCCAATGACACCTTGCCCTCCATGCGCGGCTGGTACTGCCGCGCCAATTCGAGTGCCGCATCGGTATCCTGCGGCAGCAGCGACAGGAAATGCTCGAAGCGCTCCGGCTCGAACTTCACCATCGCCGGAAACTGCCACAGGAAAGGCCCCAGCTTTTCCTTGAGCTCGAACACCCCCGAGGCCAGCACATTGGCCAGCGGCCCCTCGATGTCGCGCAGTTTCAGCATGTGGGTAATGAAGCGGTTGCCCTTGACCGCGAACACGAAGCCGGGCGGAGTGGCCGCATGCCAGGCGGCATAGCTGGACGGCCGCTGCAGCGAGTAGAAAGAGCCATTGATCTCGATGCTGGGCAATTGCGTAGCGGCGTATTCGAGCTCGCGGTGCTGGGCCAGCCCGGGCGGATAGAACTTGCCGCGCCAGGGCACGTAGCGCCAGCCGGAAATGCCGATGTAGACGGAACCAGTCATGGGAAGACGATACCTGCCTCGGCCGTTCGCAGGCGCATGGTAAGCTGGCAGCCTGTTCAATTCCTCATGAAAAAGGCGCCCATGATCGTCGTCCACCACCTGAACAACTCGCGCTCGCAGCGCATCCTGTGGCTGCTGGAAGAGCTGGGCCTGGACTACGAGATCAAGAAATACCAGCGCGACCCCAAGACCATGCTGGCGCCGCCCGAACTCAAGGCGGTGCACCCGCTCGGCAAGTCGCCGGTGATCACGGATGGGGACCTGGTGGTGGCCGAATCCGGCGCCATCGTCGAATACCTGGTCGAGCGCTACGGCAACGGCCGCCTGGCGCCGGCTATCGGCACTCCGGAACGCCTGCGCTGGACCTATTTCCTGCACTTCGCCGAAGGCTCGGCCATGTCGCCCCTCCTGATGAAGCTGGTGTTCGACAAGGTCGAGAGCGGCCCGATGCCCTTCTTCGCGAAACCGATCGCGCGCGCCATCGCCCGCAAGGTCAAGGATGGTTTCGTCATGCCGAACATCCGCGCCCAGCTCGACTTCCTCGAAGCGGAGCTCGGCAAATCCGCATGGTTCGCGGGCGAGGAATTCAGCGCCGCCGACATCCAGATGAGCTTTGCACTGGAGGCGGCCGCCTCGCGCGGCGGCCTGGGCAGCCAGTACCCGCGCCTGACCGGCTTCCTGCAGAAGATTCATGCGCGCCCGGCCTACCAGCGCGCGCTGGAACGCGGCGGCAAGTACGATTACGCTTCCTGACCGTAAGGTATTTAAGCGAAAGTGTTGTAATTACGTAGACTGTTGGTTTTCTGAACATATCCACGTGGAATAATATTGTTCCGACCACGCTGGAGTTCCCATGCCAACCTCCCTGCGCCGCCTGCGATTCTCGCGGGCCTGGCTGATTCCCGCCGTGCTGGCGCTGGCCGCCGGCTGCAGCCGCGATGGCGGCGAGGCGCCGGCCGCCTTCAGTGCCTCCAGCGGCCAGGTCCAGCCGGTCCAGGCCGGCGCCGTCAGCCATTACGCGGCGGCGCGCTTCGCCGACCAGGTCAGCTTCGGCGCCACCCCCGAACTCGTCGCCGAGATCCAGGCCAAGGGCTTCGAGCGCTGGATCGACGCCCAGTTCGCGCTGCCGGCGTCGACCGTCGACACCGCGCCGATCGTCAACTACGACAGCCAGATCGCGGCCCTGGGCCAGCAGGCCTACCGCTACGCCAATACGCAGCTGTACGCCTCCTTCCTGAATGCGCCGGACCAGTTGCGGCGGCGCGTCAGCTGGTCGCTGTCCCAGTTCGTGGTGGTGGCGATGAACAAGGTCGAGCCCTACGGCGCACTGGCCTACTCGAACTTCCTGCAGCAGCACGCCTTCGGCAACTACGGTGAGCTGATCCGCGCGGTCACGATGAATCCCTCGATGGGCGTCTACCTGGACAATCTCCAGAACCGCCCCACCAGCGACGAATGCCGCTGGTGCGCGCCGAACGAGAACTATGCGCGCGAACTGATGCAGCTGTTCACCCTGGGCGTGGTCAAGCTCGACCTCGACGGCAGCGTGCAGCGGGACGCCGCCGGCAAGCCGGTCGAGACCTATAGCCAGAAGGACGTCGAGGAACTGGCGCGCGCCCTGACCGGCTGGCGCGTCGACGGCGACTTCGACCGCACCGACTTTCGCCGCTACGACGGCGTGCTGGCGCCCGACCCCTGGCGCGCCGCGCACGACCGCGGCGCCAAGACCGTGCTGGGCCAGGCCTTCCCGGCCGGCCGCGAGGCGCGCCAGGAGCTCGACGCCATCGTCGGCCTGTTGATGGGGCACCAGAACATCGCGCCCTTCGTCAGCCTGCGCCTGATCCAGCACCTTGTCACCAGCGACCCGAGCCCGGCCTACATCGCGCGCGTGGCCACCGTGTTTCGCAGCAGCGCCGGCGACATGAAGGCGGTGCTGAAGGCGGTGCTGCTGGACCTTGAGGCACGCCGCGGCGACCAGATCGGCGCCGACGGCGTCCGCTTCGGCAAGATGCGCGAACCGCTGCTGTGGTACACCGGCCTGTTGCGCGGCCTCGGCTGCAAGCGCGAGCTGTACTGGAACGACGGCAACCAGATGATGTCGGCCCAGCGTCCCTTCGATCCGTCCAGCGTGTTCAGCTTCTACATGCCGACCGACCGCGCGCCCGGCAGCAACCTGCTGGCGCCGGAGCAGCGCCTGCTCAACGCCGAAGAGCTGTCCTGGCGCCTCGGCAACGGCATCCCTGAAGGTGTCCGCGCCGCCGGCGCGGCCTGCGACGCCGGCGCCTTTGGCCGCGCCTACAGCGCCTCGCCGGCCGCGCTGGCCGACCTGGTGAACCAGCGCTACTTCCGTGGCGCGATGCCGGCCACCCTGCGCCAGAACCTGATCGAACTGGCGCCCGGCACCTGGGGCGATACGCCCGACCAGAAAGCCATCAGCCTGCTGCAATTTGCGCTCGCAACCCCCTACTATGGAGTGATCCGCTGATGGACCGCCGCCACTTCCTGCGTTACGCCGGCGCCGCGCCGGTGGTGAGCCTGCTCGGCGCCTCGAGCCTGCTCGAATCCGGCCCGGCGCACGCCGCCGGCGACGACTACCGTGCCCTCGTCGTCGTGTTCCTGAACGGCGGCAACGATGGCCTCAACAGCCTGGTGCCGCTGGACGGCGCCTACAACGATTACGCCAAGGCGCGCCCGGAACTCGCGATCGCGAAGAGCGTGCTGACGACGCTGTCCGGCAGCAGCGGCGGCCATACCTATGGCTTGCACCCGGCGCTGGCGCCGCTCGCGTCGCTGTACGACAGCGGACGCCTGGCCTGGATCGCCAACGCCGGCCCGCTGGTGGCGCCGGCCAGCGCGCGCCAGGTGATCGAGCGCAGCGTCGCCGTGCCCTCCTTTTTGCTGTCGCACAGCGATCAGGTGATGTGGCAGCAGGGCTGGCTGGGCGACAGCGACACCAGCGGCTGGGCCGGCCGCGCCCTGGAGCTGCTGCCGACCTCCCTGCGCAACGCCGCCAACGCGGTGACCATGAATACCGACCGCACCCTGGTGCTGGGCCGGAATTCGCCGGTGTCCTTTTTGAGCCCATGGGACTCGCGCTACTGGGGCCAGGCCGACCTGGCGCAGCCGCAGACCCCGGCCGCCCAGGCCCTGAACCGGATGGCGCGCTGGCAGTTCGCGAATCAATACGAAGCCGAGTACGCGCGCACCTTCGGGCGCAGCGTCAGCGAATCGACCCTGTTCACGCAAGCCGCGCTGGATGCGCGCCCCCCGGCCGGCAACTTCGGCGACGACGAGCTGTCACGCTCCCTGCGCAAGCTGGCCTCGCTGCTGCCTGTATTCCGCCAGCGCGGCTTCAAGCGCCAGGTGTTCCTGGTCCAGTGGGGCCAGTTCGACACCCACGCCACCCAGCGCGGCACCGGCCCCACCAGCCAGGACGCGCAACTGGCGACGCTGGCGCGCGCGATGCAGGCCTTCGACGCCGCCAACCAGGCCGCGGGCCTGGACCAGAACGTGGTCACGCTGACCATGAGCGACTTCGGCCGCACCCTGCGCCAGGCCTCCGGCGGCGGCAGTGATCACGCCTGGGGCAATCACTGGTTCGCCTTCGGCGGTCCGGTGCGCGGCGCCCAGGTGGTGGGCGCGCTGCCGTCCCTGACCCTGGGCGGTCCCGACGACTCGGACCCGAACGGCGGCGGACGCTTCGTGCCGACCATCTCGACCGACCAGGTGGGCGCCACGCTGATGGGGTGGCTCGGCCTGCCCGCGACGGACTTCGAGAAGGTGTTCCCGAACCTGGCCAACTTCGGCCAGAAAACCATCAATCTGCTGCACGCGTAAGCGGCACGACGAGGCGCCATGGATATCAAGGGCACTGCGGGCAACGACACCATCGTCCAGGATGGCAACCGCGACGAGTGGCACGACTATCACGGCCTGGCCGGCGACGACGTGATCCGGATCTACCAGGGCCAGGCGCTGGGCGGGCCGGGCAACGACCGCATCGAAGCGATTCCCTCCAGCGAATGGTGGCGCGCGGTGACCGCCGCCTATTGGGACAGCCCGAACGCGGTGACGGTCGACCTGGCGGCCGGCTACGCCGACGACGGCTGGGGCACGCGCGACACCCTGGTCGGGGTGCGCAACATCAGCGGTTCCTGGGGAGACAACCGCCTGTACGGCGACGGCTACGACAACGTGGTCTATGTCGGCGGCGGCTACACGGTCACCGATGGCCGCGGCGGCAGCGACCTGCTGTGGCTCCCGGTCTTCAACGACGCCATCGGCATTGGCGATTTCGACATCGCGGTGAGCATCGACGGCACGCGCGCCACCGTGAGCTGGAAAGGCCGTCCCGAATTCCAGCTCGAGATGAGCAACTTCGAGCGCATCGGCGTCGGCTACGACGTGAGCTACGCGCTGGCCGACTTCATCCGGCCCGAGCAGATGGCGCGCGAGGGCCTGCTCGGGCTTGAGGTCAACCGCTGGAACGCCGGCCAGGCGCTCGGCACGGCGGTCGAACTTACCTTCGGCTTCGTGGCCGGACCGGGCGCCTTCGACGAGGTCCAGAAGGCGGCGGTGCGCACCATCCTGCAAAGCGCTGCGACCTTCGCCGGCCTCACCTTCCGCGAAGTCGCCGGCGCCGACGCCAGGCTGCAGTTCGGCGCCAGCGAGCAGGCCGCGACCAAGGGCCTGGCGGCGCTGCCGGGCCAGGCGAATGCCGGCCAGGTCTGGATGGACGTCGATTCGATCCGGGACCTGACGCCCGGCTCGGAAGGCTACGCCGCCCTGCTGCACGAGATCGGCCACGCGCTCGGCCTGCGCCATCCGCGCAACGTCGATGCGGGCGACAACTGGGGCGCGCAATGGCGGCTCGAAGACGATGTCACCAGCTACTCGGTGATGGCGCACGGCGCCGGCGCCGACGGCCTGTTCCCCGCGACCTGGGGCGCGCTCGACATCGCCGCGCTGCGCCACCTGTATGGCGCGCGCGGCACCGAGGCCGGCGACACGGTCTACCGGCTCGATGCCGCGCGCTTCGCCGGCCAGACCAGCATCGTCGACGACGGCGGCAGCGACACCATCGACGCGTCAAGCTCCAGCATCGGCGTCTCGCTCGACCTGAATCCGGGCAGCCTGTCGAGCGTCGGCGCGACCCCCGCCGGTGCGGTGGCCCTCGATAATCTCGGCATCGCGCCCGGTAGCTGGATCGAGGTGGCGATTGGTTCGGCGCTCGACGACGTCCTGCTCGGCAACCGCCTCGACAACGCCCTGCGCGGCGGCCTGGGCAACGACTGGATCGACGGCGGCGTGGGCAGCGACACCGCGCTGTTCGAGGGCCGGCGCGGCGACTACCTGCTCGCCACCGGCTTCGGCAAGACCTTTGTCACCGCGCGCGACGGCAGCAGCGGCTTCGACACCTTGCTCAACATCGAGAAGCTCGGCTTCGCCGACGGCACGCTGGTGCTGGGCATGGGCGGCTTCGCGGCCGACGCCCTGATCGAGGTCGACCAGGGCGCCACCGTTTCCGGCATGCTGCCGGCCGCCAGCGACGGCATGGCCGTCAGCTACCGTCTGAAGGACGCGCCGCAGCACGGCGTGCTGGTGCTGGAAGCGAACGGCGCCTACACGTACACGCCGCAGGCCGGCTTCGCGGCCGAAGACCGCTTCAGCTTCACGGTCGTCGATGCGCGCGGCAGCAGCGACTACATCGCCTTCGTGCCGGTGCGGCCGCTGGCGGCGCCGCTTGGCGGCACCTCGGGCAACGACATCCTCAATGCCGGTGCCGGTTCCGAACGCATCGACGGCGGCGCCGGCTTCGACGTGGTGCGCTATGCGGGCGCGCGCAGCGGCGTCCAGTTCACTCGCGGCCTTGATGGCAGCATGAACGCGGCCAAGGCCGGCGGGATCGACACCCTGGTAAACGTCGAGCGCGCGCTGTTTGGCGACGGAAAGGCGGTAGCCTTCGACATCGACGGCGTGGCCGGCCAGACCTACCGCCTGTACCAGGCCGCCTTCGATCGCAAGCCGGACGATGGTGGCCTGTCGTTCTGGATCCGCAATATGGACAATGGCATGTCGCTCGACGAGATCGCCGGCTACTTCATCGTCTCGCCGGAATCGATCGACCGCTATGGGGCGGCGCCGTCGGTCGAGGAGTTCGTCACCAAGCTGTACAATAACGTGCTGCACCGCGCACCCGAGGAGGGCGGCTTCGTCCACTGGGTCACGGTGATCAACAATGGCTACGAGCGCGCCAAGGTACTGTCCTATTTCGCGGAAAGCCCGGAAAACCGCGCCCAGCTGATTGGCGCCATCGAACACGGCATCGACTACACCCCCTATACCTGATGATCCAACGCTTCTTCGCCGCCGGCCTGGCCTGCGCCGCGCTGCTGGCGGGCTGCGGCGGCGACGCCCCCGTCGCGCCGGCCGCCACCCCCGTACGGACCCTGACCGGCGTGCCGGCCACCGTGCAAGACCATGAGGCCGCCGTCCAGCGCCTGTATCTCGCCTATTTCGGACGCGCCGCCGACCCCGGCGGGCTGGCCTTCTATACCGGCGTGAGCCAGCGTATGGGACTGTTCGCGGACACCGGCGCCCTGTACTGGCGCTACGGCCCCGATCCGGAGGTGCGCCAGCTGCTCGACAGCTTCGCGCAAAGCCCGGAGGCCGCGGCGCTGTACGGCGCCGACCACGCGGCCACCGTCAGGCTCATGTACCGCAACCTGTTCAACCGTGATCCCGACGCCGGCGGCCAGGCCTTCTGGTCCGGCAAGCTGGCGGACGGCGTGATCACGCGCAGCGAAGTGCCGGTGGCGCTGCTGGCGGGCGCCGCCAGGGAAGACCTGGCGATCTTCGAGCGCAAGGCCGCCGTCGCCGGCGCCTTCACGGCGGCGCTGGACAGCCCGGAACGCCTGGCCCATTACAGCGGCGAGGCCGCGCTGGCCGCGCTGCGTGCGGTGCTGGCCAGGGTCGACGCCACTACCAGCGCCGCTGGTGAGGCCGCGCTGGTGCAGGAAGCGCTGGCGGCGGTGGCGGCCTCGCCCGCGGCGTCGAAGGTACAAGCCATCGTGCGCGGCCGCTGCCTGGCCTGCCACGCCGCCACGCCGGCCATGCCGGGCTTCGCCAGCGCGCCGCGCGGGATCCGCTTCGACACCCCGGAGCAGGTGCGGGCCGATGCGTACCGCATCTACGTCAACGTGGTCCAGACCCAGTTCATGCCCTATGGGAACCAGACCGGCATGACCCAGGCCGAGCGCGAGATCGTGCGCGCCTGGTACGAAGGCGGCGCCCTGTAGCAATGCTTTCCGCGCGGCGCCGCCCGGTTTATCATGTGCGGTTTCGACACCACCGCAATCCGCCATGAGCAAACCGGGGAAGCTGCTCGCGATCGATGGCCTTAACATCGTGCGCCGCGTCTACGAGGCCAGTCCCGAACCGGATTCCGACCTGAAGGCCGGGATCGCGCTGCGCCACGCCTTTTCTTCCTTCCGCAACGTGCTCGAGGTGCATGCGCCGACCCACGTGCTGGCCGCCTTCGACTACGGCGGCCCGAACTGGCGCCACGAACTCTATCCGCGCTACCGCGAGGGCCGCGCCCCGATGCCGGCGCCGCTGCGCGAGGCGCTGCCGGAATTCCACGAGCGCCTGCGCCAGGCCGGCGTGCAGGTGGTGTCGCTGCCCGGCGTGGAAGCCGACGACGTGATCGCCACCGGCGTGCTGCGCTGGCTGAACGAAGCGCGTGGCGAAGCCATCGTCGCCACCACCGACAAGGACCTGCACGTGCTGGTCGCGCACGGCGCGCTGGTGTGGGACCATTTCAAGAACGAGTGGCACGACGACGCCTGGGTGCGCGCGCGCTTCGGCGTCGCGCCCGAACTGCTGCACGACCTGCTGGCGCTGATGGGCGACCCCACCGACGGCGTGCCGGGGGTGTCGAAGATCGGCATGAAGACGGCGGCGCGCCTGCTCAATGCCTACGGCAGCCTGGACGCGGTGGTGGCCGGCGCCGGCATCCTCAAGACCCCGCTGGGGGAGCGCCTGCGCGCCGAGCGTGAGATACTGGAGATCTCGCGCCGGCTGGTGTCCCTGAAGACCGACCTGCGGCTGGGCGTGAGCTGGAACATGCTGGCCTGGGAGGCCCACTGAAGATGAAGGATCAACACCGATGCTCAAGGCAGTGATCGTCGACGGCAGCGCGATTTCGCGCGGCCTGCTCAATACCGTGCTGCTGGACGGCGGCTACGACGTGGTCGGGCAGACCCATACCGGCCATGCGGGCATCCTGCTGGC
>Ga0265798_10002623_pt1 | contig 26270 bp, 20 predicted proteins | sample P3T30metagenome_FD_192430 | JGI IMG/M metagenome (GOLD analysis project Ga0265798, IMG submission 192430) | Plant litter microbial communities from East Loma Ridge, Irvine, California - P3 T30 | ecosystem: Environmental > Terrestrial > Plant litter > Unclassified | place: USA: California...
GGCCGCGACGGGGTCCTCCGCGTCCTCCGCCACGGGGTCCTGTCCCTCGACGAGATCGTGCGGGTCGTCGGGCCCGACGTCGTGGCCTGACGCGTGCGCTACTACCTCCTCGCGCTGGCGATCGCCGCGGTCGTGAGCTTCGTGCTCTCCATCGTCGTGTGGCGCGTGGGGCTCCGGTTCCGCCTCTACCCGCAGATCCGCTCGCGCGACGTGCACTCGACGCCGACGCCCCGCCTGGGCGGGGTGGCCATGTGGGCCGGCGTCGTCGTGGCGATCCTGTCGGCGTGGTTCGTCTTCCCGCTCATCGCCGGCGTGGACTACTTCCGGCTCGTCTTCGCCGACCCCGGGCCGCCGCTCGCGATCCTCGGGGCGGCCACGATCATCGTCGCCGTGGGCGTGACGGACGACCTCGTCGACCTCGACTGGATGACCAAGCTCGCCGCGCAGATCATCGCGGCGGGGGTGCTCGCCTGGCAGGGCGTCCAGCTCGTGTCGCTGCCCCTGGGCGGCAGCCTCGCCATCGGGTCGCCGTACATGTCGCTCGTGCTGACGATCCTCGCGGTCGTGCTCGTCATGAACGCGGTCAACTTCATCGACGGGCTCGACGGCCTCGTGGCGGGCGTGGCCATCATCGCCAACGGCGTCTTCTTCGTCTACAGCTTCGTGATCTCCCTCTCGATCGGGCAGACCGAGTACTTCAACCTCGCCGCGCTGCTGGCCGCGGTGCTGATCGGCGCGTGCCTGGGCTTCCTCCCGTTGAACTGGCACCCGGCGAAGCTCTTCATGGGCGACGCCGGCGCCCTGCTCACGGGACTGCTCATGGCCACGAGCGCGATCTCGGTGACGGGGCAGATCGACCCCGGCACGACGTCCCGCGCGGTGCTGCTGCCGGCGTTCATCCCGATCCTGCTGCCCTTCGCGGTGCTCGTCGTCCCCATGCTCGACTTCGGGCTCGCGGTCCTCCGCCGCGTGGGCGCCGGCAAGTCGCCGTTCACCGCGGACCGCAAGCACCTGCACCACCGCCTGCTCGACATGGGCCACTCGCACTTCCACGCCGTCCTCATCTTCTACGCGTGGACCACCGTCGTCGCGTTCGGCTGCCTGGCCTTCCTCTTCCTGCCCGGGGGATGGGTCGCCGTGGCCCTCGGGCTCGGCCTGGTCGGCTGCTCGATCGTCACCCTCGCGCCGCTCAGCCGCCGCAAGCGCGCCGAGATCGCCGCGCAGTCGGCACCCGCCGACGCGGCGGACGCGCCCGCGCCCCCGCACCTCGACCGCCTCGACGGGGCGGCCCAGCAGCACCCCACGACCGACCCCGTGGCCGGCCCGTCCGCCGGTCAGCCCCGCAGCCCGGAGGAACGCCCATGAACGCCCGATCCGTCTTCGTCAAGATCCTGCTCTACACGGGCGTGCTCGCCGTGGTCATCGCCGTCGTCGGCGGGGGAGCGGGCTACCTGGCCGCCGGGACCGACGGGCTGTGGAGCGCCCTGGTGGGCACCGGGCTCGCGATCCTCTTCGCCGCCCTGACGGCCCTGAGCATGCTCGTCGCCATCCGCTTCCGCCTCGCCGGCTTCTTCGGCATCGTCATGGGCCTCTGGCTGGTCAAGCTCGTGCTCTTCATCGGACTGCTGGTGCTCGTGCGCGACCAGCCCTTCGTGAACGACGTCGTGCTCTTCCTCTCCCTCGTGGTGAGCATCGTGGGGACCCTCGTGATCGACGCGCTCGTCGTCGTCCGCGGCCGCATGAGCCACGCGAGCGACGTGCAGCTCCCCACCGTCGCGCACGACTGACGCCGTTCCGTGCAGACCGTGAAAGAACCTCGGTCGATTCGTGCGGACGACTCTTACCTTGGTAGGGTTGGTCCGTTCCCGGCCGCTGTTCCTGCGGGTCCGATGACAACCCCCACCGATCGTCGCGGCACCCACCGGTGCTCGCCCCGACCCAGGAGATAGCGCTGATAGCGAACGCTGCGTCCCTGCTCTCCGCTGCCGATGCTGGTCACGGAGGCGGGGAGTTCCATGCCCCCACCCTGGACGAGTTCTTCCCTGCGGCCATCTTCTTCGAGGGCACGCCCTTCGAGCTGAACCGCATCATGCTGGTCCGCCTCCTGGCGATCGCCGTGATGGTGCTCCTGTTCTGGCTCGCCCTGCGCAAGGGGCGACTCGTCCCCACGCGCGGCCAGAGCATCGCCGAGCTCGGCCTCGACTTCGTGCGCGTGCAGATCGTCGAGGAGATCCTCGGCGAGAAGCTCGGCCGCAAGTACCTGCCCCTCTTGGCGGCCTTCTTCTTCGGCATCTTCGCGATGAACATCACGGGCATCATCCCCGGCCTCAACATCGCCGGCACCTCGGTCGTGGCCATGCCGCTGCTGCTCGCCGTCGTGGCCTACGTCGCCTTCATCTACGCGGGCTTCCGCGAGGTGGGCCCCGGGCGGTTCTTCAAGAACCAGCTCTTCCCGGCCGGCGTCCCGTGGTACATGTACATCCTGCTGACGCCCATCGAGTTCATCAACATCTTCATCGTCCGGCCGATCTCGCTCGCGCTGCGACTCCTGCTGAACATGATGGTCGGCCACCTGCTGCTCGTCCTCTGCTTCGCGGCGACCCACTTCTTCTTCTTCGAACTGGGCGGCGTCACGGGTGCCTTCGGCGCCCTCACCCTGGTCGGCGGCTTCGTCATGACCATCGTCGAGATGGCGGTCGCGCTCCTCCAGGCCTACGTCTTCACCCTCCTCGCCTCGGTCTACATCCAGCAGGCCGCTGCCGAAGAACACTAAGCACCACGTCGACGGTCCCGTCGCCCGACGGCACCGCCCTACCGGAAGGAAACACAAGTGGACACCACCACGATCCTCGCTGAGATCAACGGCAACATCGCGACCGTCGGCTACGGCCTCGCCGCGATCGGCCCCGGCATCGGCATCGGCATCGTCGCGGGCAAGACGGTCGAGGCCATGGCCCGCCAGCCCGAGCTGGCCGGCCGCCTCCAGGTCACCATGTTCCTGGGCATCGCGTTCACCGAGCTCCTCGGCTTCATCGGCCTCGCGGCCGGCTTCATCTTCTCCTGACCAGCAAAGGACGACATCTGATGATCGAGACGATCCTTGCGGCGGAGGGATCAGCACCCGAGGGTGCTGCCATCTTCTTCCCCGCCGCGTACGACATCCTCTGGTCCGCCGTCGTCTTCGTGGTCATCGCGCTGTTCTTCGCGCTCTTCGCGATCCCGAGGTTCCGCAAGATCCTCGACGAGCGCGCCGAGCGCATCGAGGGCGGCGTCGCCCGTGCCGAAGCCGTGCAGGCGCAGGCCGCCGAGGCGCTGGACGAGTACAAGAAGCAGCTGGCCGACGCACGCGCCGAGGCGGCGCGCATCCGTGAGGCAGCTCGTGCCGAGGGCACCGAGATCCTCGCCGAGATGAAGCAGCAGGCCCAGGACGACGCGGACCGCATCACCGCGTCCGCCCACGCCCAGATCGAGGCCGAGCGCCAGGCGGCCGTCGCCTCGCTCCGTGCCGAGGTCGGCTCGCTGGCCATCGACCTCGCCTCCGGCGTCATCGGCGAGTCGTTGAACGACGACGCGCGTGCGTCGGCGGTCGTCGACCGCTTCCTGGCCGACCTCGAGGCCGACCAGAGCGCGAAGGCGGGCGACTGACGATGGGTTCCATGTCGCGAGAGGCCCTGCACGCGTCGCGTGCGGTGCTGGCCGACCTCGGCCCCGCCGTCGACCTGACCACGGGCGAGCAGGTGCTCGACGCGGGTCGCGTCATCGGCGGATCCGTGCAGCTGCAGTCCTACCTCGGCGACCCGGCGACGGGCGGCGAGGTCAAGAAGCAGATGATCGACCGCCTCTTCGGCGCGTTCGGCGACCAGGCACGGGCACTGCTCGTGTCGGTGGTCGCCGGGCGATGGTCGTCGGCCGACGACCTCCTCGCCGGCATCGAGGAGATCGGCGTCCGCGCCGTCGCCACGAGCGGTGACGAGGGGACCGTGGTCGACGAGCTCTTCGCCTTCGACGCGGCGATCCGCAGCGACTCGCGACTCGAGCTCGCGCTGGGCACGAAGCTCAGCGACGACTCGGCCAAGGCGGCCCTGGTGGAGCGCCTCCTGCGCGGCCGTGCGTCCGACCAGACGGTCGCCGTCGTCGGCCACCTCGTGCGCCAGCCCCGCGGCCGTCGCATCGGGCAGCTGCTGCGCCACGCGGCGACGATCGTCGCCGACCAGTCCGACGAGCTCGTGGCCACCGTCACGACCGCGGCGTCCCTGGGCGCCGAGCACCGGACCCGCCTCGAGCAGGGCCTCGCGCGCCGGTACGGCCGCGACGTCCGCGTGAACGAGGTCGTCGACCCGACGGTCGTCGGAGGCCTGCGCGTGCAGGTCGGCGACGAGGTCACCGACGGCACGGTCGCCACCAAGCTCAGCCAGCTCCGCCTGCAGCTCGCCGGCTAGGCGCTCTCCTCACCACAGACTCGAGGCCTCCTGATGCCTCGCTACCGAACAGGAACCACAATGGCAGACATCAAGATCAGCCCCGATGAGATCCGCGACGCGCTCAAGGACTTCGTGTCGTCCTACGACCCGTCGAAGGCCTCCACCGCCGAGGTCGGCCACGTCGTGGACGCGGCCGACGGCATCGCGCACGTCGAGGGCCTCCCCGGCGTCATGGCCAACGAGCTCATCCGCTTCGCGGACGGCACCCTCGGCCTCGCCCAGAACCTCGACGAGGACGAGATCGGCACCATCGTGCTCGGCGAGTTCTCCGGCATCGAGGAGGGCATGGAGGTCACCCGCACGGGCGAGGTCCTGTCCGTCCCCGTCGGCGACGCGTTCCTCGGTCGCGTCGTCGACCCGCTGGGCAGCCCCATCGACGGCCTGGGCGACATCGCCTCCGAGGGGCGTCGTGCCCTCGAGCTCCAGGCCCCCGGCGTCATGCAGCGCAAGTCGGTGCACGAGCCCCTGCAGACCGGCATCAAGGCCATCGACGCCATGATCCCCGTCGGGCGCGGCCAGCGCCAGCTCATCATCGGCGACCGCCAGACCGGCAAGACCGCCATCGCGATCGACACGATCATCAACCAGCGGGCGAACTGGGAGTCGGGCGACGTCTCGAAGCAGGTCCGCTGCATCTACGTCGCCATCGGTCAGAAGGGCTCGACGATCGCCTCCGTGCGCGGAGCTCTCGAAGAGGCCGGCGCCATGGAGTACACGACCATCGTCGCGGCCCCCGCGTCCGACCCGGCCGGGTTCAAGTACCTCGCCCCCTACACCGGTTCGGCCATCGGCCAGCACTGGATGTACGGCGGCAAGCACGTCCTCATCATCTTCGACGACCTCTCGAAGCAGGCCGAGGCCTACCGTGCCGTGTCGCTCCTCCTGCGTCGCCCGCCGGGACGCGAGGCGTACCCCGGCGACGTGTTCTACCTGCACTCGCGCCTCCTGGAGCGTTGCGCGAAGCTCTCCGACGAGCTCGGTGCCGGCTCGATGACCGGCCTGCCGATCATCGAGACCAAGGCCAACGACGTGTCGGCCTACATCCCGACCAACGTGATCTCGATCACCGACGGCCAGATCTTCCTCCAGTCGGACCTGTTCAACGCGAACCAGCGTCCCGCGGTCGACGTCGGCATCTCGGTGTCCCGCGTCGGCGGTGACGCGCAGGTCAAGTCGATCAAGAAGGTCTCCGGCACCCTGAAGCTCGAGCTCGCGCAGTACCGCTCGCTCGAGGCGTTCGCGATGTTCGCGTCCGACCTGGACGCGGCCAGCCGTCGCCAGCTCGCGCGAGGCGCCCGCCTCACCGAGCTCCTCAAGCAGCCGCAGTACTCGCCGTACCCGGTCGAGGAGCAGGTCGTCTCGATCTGGGCCGGCACGAACGGCAAGCTCGACGAGGTCCCCGTCCCCGACATCCTGCGCTTCGAGCGCGAGATGCTCGACTACATGGGCCGCAACACCGAGGTGCTGTCGACCCTGCGCGAGACGAACGTGCTCAGCGACGACGTGCTGTCGGCGCTGGACTCGGGCATCGACGCGTTCAAGCAGGAGTTCCAGACGGGCGAGGGCAAGCCGCTGGCCTCCGTCGGCCGCGAGGAGTTCACGGCCACCGAGGCCGACGACGTCAACCAGGAACGGATCGTCAAGGCCAAGCGCTGACGCGCCCGACCGACGATCACGACTGACGAGACAACAGGAGAGCCATGGGAGCCCAGCTACGGGTCTACCGCCAGAGGATCCGCTCCGCGCAGACGACCAAGAAGGTCACGCGCGCGATGGAGCTCATCTCGGCCTCGCGCATCCAGAAGGCGCAGGCACGGATGAAGTCGTCGGCGCCGTACTCGCGTGCGATCACGCGGGCGGTGTCGGCCGTGGCGACGTTCTCGGACGTCGACCACGTCCTCACGACCGAGCCCGAGACCGTCGAGCGCGCCGCGGTCGTGCTGTTCACGTCCGACCGCGGCCTCAACGGCGCGTTCAGCTCGAACGTCCTCAAGGAGGGCGAGCAGCTCGCCACGCTGCTCCGGCAGCAGGGCAAGGACGTCGTCTACTACCTCGTCGGACGCAAGGCGCAGGGCTACTTCGCCTTCCGCAAGCGCGACGCCGAGCAGACGTGGACGGGCGGCACCGACCAGCCCGAGTTCGGCACGGCGAAGGAGATCGGCGACGCCGTCGTCTCCAAGTTCCTGCAGGACTCCGGCGACGGGGGCGTGGACGAGATCCACATCGTCTACAACCGCTTCGTCAACATGGTCAGCCAGGTCCCCGAGGTCGTCCGGCTCCTTCCGCTGGAGGTCGTCGAGGGCGTCGAGGAGCCCACCGAGGGCGAGGTGCTCCCGCTCTACGAGTTCGAGCCCGACCCCGTCGAGGTGCTCGACTCGCTGCTCCCGGTCTACATCGAGAGCCGCATCTTCAACGCCATGCTGCAGTCCGCCGCGTCCGAGCACGCGGCCCGTCAGAAGGCGATGAAGGCGGCGAGCGACAACGCCGACACCCTCATCCGCGACTTCACGCGCCTCGCCAACAACGCGCGCCAGGCCGAGATCACCCAGCAGATCTCCGAGATCGTGGGCGGCGCAGACGCCCTGAGCTCGGCCAAGTAGACAACCATCCGAGAGAGAGAAGCCATGACTGACACCGCAACCGCACCGGTCGCGACCGCGTCGGCTCCCGGCGTCGGACGCATCGCCCGCGTGACGGGCCCCGTCGTCGACATCGAGTTCCCGCACGACGCCATCCCCGGCGTGTACAACGCCCTCACCACGACGATCACGATCGGCGAGTCGACGTCCGAGCTCACGCTCGAGGTCGCCCAGCACCTCGGCGACGACCTCGTCCGCGCCATCGCGCTGAAGCCCACCGACGGCCTCGTGCGCGGCCAGGAGGTCACCGACACCGGGTCGCCCATCTCCGTCCCCGTCGGCGACGTCACCAAGGGCAAGGTCTTCAACGTCACGGGCGACATCCTCAACCTCGAGGGTGGCGAGCAGATCGAGATCACCGAGCGCTGGCCGATCCACCGCAAGCCCCCGCGCTTCGACCAGCTCGAGTCGAAGACGCAGCTCTTCGAGACCGGCATCAAGTCGATCGACCTCCTCACCCCCTACGTGCAGGGCGGCAAGATCGGCCTCTTCGGTGGTGCGGGCGTCGGCAAGACCGTCCTCATCCAGGAGATGATCCAGCGCGTCGCGCAGGACCACGGCGGCGTCTCCGTGTTCGCCGGCGTCGGTGAGCGCACCCGCGAGGGCAACGACCTCATCGCCGAGATGGACGAGGCCGGGGTCTTCGACAAGACCGCCCTCGTCTTCGGCCAGATGGACGAGCCGCCGGGAACGCGCCTGCGCGTCGCCCTCTCGGCCCTGACGATGGCCGAGTACTTCCGCGACGTGCAGAAGCAGGACGTCCTCCTCTTCATCGACAACATCTTCCGCTTCACGCAGGCGGGGTCCGAGGTGTCGACGCTGCTCGGCCGCATGCCCTCCGCGGTGGGCTACCAGCCGAACCTCGCCGACGAGATGGGCGTGCTCCAGGAGCGCATCACGTCGACGCGCGGCCACTCGATCACCTCGCTGCAGGCGATCTACGTGCCCGCCGACGACTACACCGACCCGGCGCCGGCCACGACGTTCGCGCACCTCGACGCGACGACCGAGCTGTCCCGCGAGATCGCGTCGCAGGGCCTGTACCCGGCGATCGACCCGCTGACGTCGACGAGCCGCATCCTCGACCCCCGGTACCTGGGCGAGGCGCACTACAACACGGCCATCCGCGTCAAGGCGATCCTGCAGAAGAACAAGGAGCTCCAGGAGATCATCGCGATCCTCGGTGTCGACGAGCTCTCCGAGGAGGACAAGATCACGGTCGCCCGCGCCCGTCGCATCCAGCAGTTCCTCTCGCAGAACACCTACATGGCCAAGAAGTTCACGGGCGTCGAGGGTTCGACGGTGCCGCTGAAGGACACCATCGAGTCCTTCTCCGCCATCGCGGACGGCGAGTTCGACCACGTGGCCACGCAGGCCTTCTTCAACGTCGGGTCCATCAACGACGTCGAAGAGAAGTGGGCGCAGATCCAGAAGGAGAACGGCTGATCGTGGCTGCTCTCACCGTGAGCCTCGTCTCGGCCGACCAGGAGGTCTGGTCGGGCGAGGCGGCCTCGATCGTCGCCCGCACCTCTGAGGGCGAGATCGGCATCCTCCCCGGCCACGAGCCGCTGCTCGCGATCCTGGCCTCCGGCCAGGTCCGGGTGCGCCTCACCGACGGGTCGACCGTGACCGCCGAGGCGGCCGACGGGTTCCTCTCGGTCGACAACGACACCGTCGCGGTCGTCGCCCGCGACGCGCAGCTCGCCTGAGCTGAGCACCTCCCGCTGCACCGTGCTGTTCCTGCTGCCCCCGTCCGAGTCCAAGCTCGGCGGGGGCAGCGTCGGTCCGCGGCTGCGGCTGGCAGACCTGGGCTGGAGCTCCCTCGATCCGCAGCGTCGGCGTGCGCTCGAGGACCTCGCCGCGCTCTCGGCGGACCGCGAGGCGTCGCTCGCCGCGCTCAAGCTCGGTCCCCGTTCCGCCCAGGAGGTGGAGCGCAACGTGCACGTGCTCGACAGCCCCACGATGCGGGTCCTCGAGCGGTACACGGGCGTCCTCTTCGACCCGATCCGCGCCTCCTGCCTGACCGACGATTCCTGGCGGTGGGCGGCCGACCACGTCGTCGTCCACTCGGCGCTCTTCGGCCTCGTGGGCGCGGCCGACCCCGTGCCGGCCTACCGGTTGTCGCACGACTCCCGGCTGCCCGGAGCGACCCTCAGGCAGCGGTGGCGCGGGCCGGTGGCGGAGGCGCTCGACGCCTCCGGCCGGACCGTCGTCGACCTGCGCTCGGCGGGGTACGCCGACCTCGGCCCGGGGCCGGAGGGCCGGTCGAGCACGGTGCGCGTCGTCAGCGACGAAGGAGGGCGCCGTCGCGCCCTCAACCACTTCAACAAGAAGGCCAAGGGACTCCTCGTCGCGGCGCTGCTCGCGGACCGGCCCGACCTGACCCGGATCGACGACCTCGTCGCCTGGGCCGCGTCGCGGGGGATCGACCTCGAGCAGGACGGCAGCGGCGGCCTGACCCTCGTCGCGGAGAGCCTCGACCTCCGCCCTGCCGCCTGAGCGCAGGGTCCTGGCGTCGCCTGCGCGCGGCGCACCGTGCGCAGCCGCCAGCCGCCAGCCGCCAGCCGCCAGTCGTCAGTCGACAGGCCTCGGTCGTCAGTCGACGGGCACCGGGCCGAGCCGGTAGGTGACGCCCTCGTGGCCGAGGAGCCACGCCTTCGTGGGGATGCCCTCGCCCACGGTGTAACCGGTGAGGCCTCGGGTGCGACCCAGCACCCGGTGACAGGGCACGAGGAGCGGCAGGGGGTTGGACCCGACCGCGCCGCCGACGGCACGGCCCGCCTGCGGCTTGCCGACGAGCGCTCCGAGCCCGCCGTAGGTCGTCGTGCAGCCCCAGGCGACGGTCCCGAGGGCCGCCCACACGGAGCGCTGCCAGACCGTGCCCGCGGGCCGCAGGGGCAGGTCGAAGGACCGCCGCACGCCGGCGAAGTAGTCGTCGACCTGTCGTGCGGCGCTCCGCAGCAGGTCGTCCGGACGCTCGGGCTGGCCGTCGTGGGGGAGCAGGCCGTCGCGTTCCACGTGCAGCCGGACGACGGCGCCGTCACGGGAGACGATCTCGAGGCGCCCGACCGGCGACGTCAGCCGGACGAAGCAGGAGGGGTCGTCCGCGCGGTCGGGCGGCAGCGGCGGGACGAGGTCGAGCGGGCACATGGGGGCACCGTACGACGACCGTGACGTCGACGACGGAGCCCCGGCAGGGCCGGTCGACCGAGGAGGGCGGGGAGCGACTGTGCAGGAGTGGTCGTCGTCGCGCCTCCTGCCCGGTAGCGTGGGCGTGTGACCGACCATCCGGGGGATCTCGACGACACGGTGCTGAGGGCCCGCGCCACGGCGGCGCGCCGGACCGGCTCCGTCGTCCGCGAGCGTCGCGACGGGCTCGACGACACGGTCCTCACGGGACGACCCAGCCCTGGTCGTGCGGGAGAGGCCGACGACGGCGACGCCGAGACCGTCCTCACCGCCCGGAGCGCCCGTGACCGCACCGTCCCGTCGGGTCGCCCCGTGCCTCCTGCCCCCGTGGCCCCCGTCGTCGCGTCGCCGCCCGCCCGGCTCCACTCCCTGCGCGTCGCGGGCGAGGTCCTCCCGCTCGACGTGCCCGTCGTCGTGGGTCGTCGGCCCTCCGCGCCGCGGGTGCAGCGGGGAGCCCCTCCTCGGCTCCGCGCGGCGGGCGCACCGGGCGGCAGCGTCTCTGCCAGCCATGTCGACGTGCGCCAGGAGGGCGAGGTCGTCGTCGTCACGGACCTCCGGTCGACGAACGGCACGCGCGTGCAGCAACCGGGTCGCCCGGCGGTGCAGCTGCGCCAGGGCGAGTCGGTCGTCGTCCTCGCCGGCACCGTCGTCGACGTCGGTGACGGCGTCGTGCTCGAGATCCTCCCCCCGCAGCGCCTCACCCTGAAGGACGGACCCCAGCCGTGACCCAGATCGGACGCCCGACCACCGCTCACGCCCTCGCACCCACGGAGGGGCGGCTCTCGCTGGACTGGTCCGGCCGGACCGACGTCGGACGGAGGCGCGCGCACAACGAGGACAGCTACCTCGCCGAGGCGCCGCTCTTCGTCGTGGCCGACGGGATGGGCGGGCACAGCGCGGGCGACGTCGCCAGCGCGGCCGTCGTCGACCGCCTGCACGAGCTGACCGACCGGCCCAGCGTCGACGAGGCGGCCGTCGAGGCGGCGCTGCAGCGGGCCACCGAGGACATCGCCGTGGCCGCGGAGGGCACGGAGCTGGGCGTCGGGACGACCGCCACGGGTGCCTTCCTCTCCGAGGGGGAGCACGGCGAGCTCCGGGTCACGGTCTTCAACGTGGGCGACTCGCGGGTGTACTCGTTCTCGGAGGACGTGCTCACCCAGGTGACCGTCGACCACAGCGTCGTCCAGGAGATGGTGGCCGCGGGGATCCTGCACCCCGACGACGCGGAGCGGCACCCGGACAGCAACGTCATCACGCGTGCCGTCGGCTTCGACCCCGACCCCCGTCCCGACTACTGGCACCTGCCCCTGCGCGCGGGGCTGCGCCTGCTCGTGTGCTCGGACGGCCTCACGAAGGAGCTCTCGACCCGTCACATCGCGGCGGTGCTCGCGGCCGTCGAGGGCGCCGACGACGCCGCGCGCACGCTCGTCGACGCCGCGGTCGACGCGGGCGGACGCGACAACGTCACGGCTGTCGTCGTCGACGTCCGCCGGGCGGCGACCGCCGAGGACCAGCCCTCCCGGTAGGTGCCGGGAGGCCGGGTCGAGGGGCGCCACCCGCCCCCGGCACTCCTCCCCACAAGTGGGGGCGACCGCTCCGTCCCCCGTCCAGGTGCGCGGGACGAGCCGGCCGGAGGCCCACCGTAGACTTCCGGGGTCGGCACCGCCGACCCGCGCAGATCGTGACCCCCGGACCCCGAAGGAGGCGACGTGGCACGCAGGCTCCCGTCCCGGCCTCCCGTCCTGCCGGGGTTCTCGTACGTCCACGTGCTCGGTTCCGGCGGCTTCGCCGACGTCTTCCTCTACGAGCAGAACATGCCCCGCCGGCAGGTCGCGGTCAAGGTGCTGCTCAGCGAGGTCGTCAACGACCAGGTCCGCCAGATGTTCCAGGCCGAGGCCAACCTCATGGCCCAGCTCAGCGGCCACCCGTCCATCCTCACGGTCTTCCAGGCGAGCGTCTCGGCCGACGGGCGCCCCTACCTCGTCATGGAGCTGTGCTCGGCCTCGCTCAGCGAGCGGTACCGGCGCGAGCGCATCCCCGTGGCCGACGTGCTCCGCATCGGCGTCAAGATCGGCAGCGCCGTGGAGACCGCGCACCGCCAGGGCGTGCTGCACCGCGACATCAAGCCCTCGAACATCCTCATGACCGCCTACGGGCACCCGGTCCTCTCCGACTTCGGCATCGCGTCCTCGCTCGGCGAGGGCGAGCCGGACGAGGTCGTCGGGCTGTCCGTCCCGTGGTCGGCGCCCGAGGTCCTGCTCGACGAGACCGCGGGGACCGTCGAGTCCGAGGTGTACTCCCTCGGCGCGACCGTCTACAGCCTCCTGGCGGGCCGCAGTCCCTACGAGCTGCTCGGCGGCGAGAAGAACACGGCCTCCGACCTGATCGGCAGGATCGACAAGGGCCGGCTCCCGCCGACGGGCCGCACCGACGTGCCGCCGAGCCTCGAGAGGGTGCTCGCGCGCAGCCTGTCCCGGCGGGCCGACCAGCGCCAGGCGAGCGTGCTCGAGCTCGTCCGCGAGCTGCAGCAGGTCGAGTCCGAGATCGGGGCGGGGCAGACGCCCATCGAGGTCGCCGTCGACGACTGGGCGCTGGCCACCGTCACCGACCTCGAGGACGCCACGCGGGTCCGCGGCGTGGGGGTGGCGTCGTCCACGCGCCGGCGGCGCCGGCGACGCCGCGTCACCGAGGCCCAGGCCTCGGCCGTCCAGGCGTCCGCCGCGAGCCAGAGCCGTGCCGTCCTCCGCGGGACGGCCACGCGGGACCGTCCCCGGCGACGGGGCGTGACCGCGCTGGTCTGGGCGCTCGTCGCCGCCTCGGTGGTCGTCCTCGCCCTCGGCGCGACGGCGACGCTGGTGCTCGTGCGGGCCACCTCGACGGAGATCCCGCGCGTCACGGCCGTCGACGCCAGCACGACCGGCGACGGCGTCCGCTTCAGCTGGGCCGACCCGGGACTCCGCCCGGGCGACGCGTACGTCATCGCCACGGGCGACGGCACGAGCCAGCAGACGTCGACGTCGTACCTGGTCGACGCGCCCGACGGCGGTGAGCGCGTCTGCGTCGCGGTGAGCGTCGCCCGTGCCGGCAGCACCGGGCTCCCGAGCACCGAGAAGTGCGTCACCGGGGAGGGGCCCTGATGCGGCGGGTGCTCGCCTGGGCCCGCTCGCACCGCTCGGCGGCGGCGACCACCGTCAGCGGCGTCGTCGTCGCGGCCCTCGTGGCCACCGTGGCCGTCGCGAGCACCGGCTTCGAGGCGCGCCGCATGGACCTCGACGACGGGACCGTCTGGGTGGCCAACGGCAGCCTGACGGCCATCGGACGGGCCAACGCCGACGTCCTCCAGCTGAACTCGGCGGTGCGGACCTCCGGTTCCGACCTCTCCGTGGCGCAGAGCGGCCAGGACGTCCTGCTCGTCGACCGCAGCAGCGCCACCGTCGGCATCGTCGACACGGCCACGGCCACGGTGGCGGACGAGGTGCCGCTGCCACCCACCGCGCCCGCCGTGCACCTCGCCGGGGACCGGGTCGTCGTGGCCTCGGACGGCACCGGCGAGTACTGGTCCACCCCGGTCGACGAGCTGTCGGCCTACGTCGCCGACTCCGACCCGGACCTCAGCCTGGGGGCCGACGCCGTCTCGGCGGTGTCGCCCTCCGGGCGGACCACGGTGTACTCCGCCGACTCCGGCGAGGTCTCCGTCGTGGGCTCGGCCGCCCGCTTCGAGGTGGACGACACCTTCGTCGTCGACCTCCCCGAGGGCGGCGACCCCCAGGTCACCTCCGTGGGCGACCACTGGGCCGTCCTCGACACGTCGTCCGGTGCCCTCGTGGTCGACGGCGACCCCGTCGACCTCGGCAGCAGGTCGACGGGCGGCCTCGCGCTGCAGCAGCCCAGCGACGACGGCGACTCCGTGCTCGTGGCCACCGGGACCGGCCTGCTGTCCGTGCCGTTCGACGGCGGCGCGCCGACCGGGCTCGTCGCCGAGCGGTCCGGGCTGCCCGCACGACCCGTCGTCGTGGGCGGGTGCTCGTGGTCGGCGTGGGGCGACGGCTCGGCCTGGAGCGACTGCCGCGGCGAGGCGGGCGCGCTGTTGTCCCTCGAGGGCGTCGACCCCGCCGCCCCGCTCGCCTTCGACGTCAACGGACGCCGCGTGGTGCTCAGCGACCCCGCAGGAGGCGCCTCCTGGGCCGTCCAGCGCGAAGGGCAGCTGATCGACAACTGGGACGACCTGATCCAGGACGACGAGCAGCAGGAGGAGCAGGAGGAGAACGACTCCGAGCAGCCCCCCGAGCTCGACCCCGACCAGCAGCCCCCCGTCGCGGTCGCCGACGAGGTCGGTGCGCGCCCCGGCCGGGCCAGCACGCTGCCGGTCCTCCTCAACGACCACGACCCCAACGGGGACCCGATCGCCGTCGACTCCGTCGGGGACCTCGACCCCGCCGTCGGGCGCGTCGACGTCATCAACGACGGCCAACAGCTGCTGCTCACGCTCACCGACACGGCGTCGGGCACCCTGACGTTCGACTACTCGATCTCGGACGGACGGGGCGGGACGGCGTCCGCCACGGTGACGGTCACGGTGCGGGGAGCCGACGAGAACTCGCCACCCCGTCAGGTGCGCGGCACGACCGCGGTGGTCACCTCCAGCGGCAGGGTCGAGGCGAGCGTCCTCGGCGACTGGGTCGACCCCGACGGCGACGCGTTCTACCTCACCAGCGCCTCCGGGGAGGGCGTGACCTCGAAGCCCTCGGGCGAGGTCGTCGTCCAGGACGACGGCGCCGGGCGCGGCCGGATCGACGTGCCGCTCGTCGTGTCCGACGGCCGCGACGAGGCTGCCGGCACGCTCGCCGTGACGGTGGACGCGGCGGCGCCGCTCGAGGCACGGTCCTTCACCGTGAAGGCCTACGCGGGTCGTCAGGTCACGGTGGACCCGCTCGAGTACGTCTTCGGCGGCTCCGGGCGGGCGCGCCTCAACAGCGTGCCCCCGCAGGACGGCTCGGTCGTCACGCCGAGCTACGAGCGGGGCACGTTCCGCTTCACGAGCGACCAGGTCCGCTCGCACCAGATCGAGTACACCGTGACGGACGGCGACCAGACGGCGTCGGGGACGGTGCGGATCGACGTCCAGGAGCCCCCGGACGCGGGCACGCCGCCCGTGACCGTGCCCAAGACCGTCTTCGTGCGCACGCTCAGCACCGAGACCGTCGACGTGACGACGACCGACCGCGACCCCGCGGGCAACGTCCTCCTGCTGACCGGGACCTCCGCGCCCGCTCCCGAACAGGGCGCCCGGGTCGAGGCGCTCGAGCAACGCTGGCTCCGCGTGACGCTGACGGCGCCGCTCGAGCAGGGCTCGACCAGCTTCACCTACACGGTCTCGAACGGGCTGGCGTCCGCCGAGGGCACGGTGACCGTGGTCGAGATCCCTCGACCGGACGTGGTGCAGCCGCCCGTGGCGACCGACGACGCGACCACCGTGCGGGTGGGCGACGCCGTCGACATCGACGTGCTCGGCAACGACGAGCAGCCGGACGGCGACGAGATCAGCCTCGTGCCCGCCCTCGACCAGGACGTCCCGGACGGCGGCGGCCTCCTGTTCACGGCGGGCGACCGCCTGCGCTACCTCGCCCCGGCCACGCCGGGCGACTTCACCGCGCAGTACCGCGTCACGGGTGCGGACGGCCAGAGCGCCTCGGCGCAGGTCGTCCTGTCCGTCCGCGAGGCGGACGCCGCCACGAACGCCGCGCCCGTGCCGCAGAGCGTCACCGCGAGGGTCGTCGCGGGCGAGAGCGTCCGCGTGCAGGTGCCCCTGGACGGCATCGACCCGGACGGCGACGCCGTGCAGCTCGTCGGCGTCGACACCAACCCGGAGAAGGGCAGCGTCACCAACGTCGGACCGGACTCCGTGCAGTACGAGGCCGGCGCCGGACAGGCGGGCACCGACTCCTTCACGTACTCCGTGGTCGACGGACTCGGTGCCCGCGCCACGGGCACCGTCCGCATCGGCATCGCCCCGCGCGCGGAGGGTTCCCGGAACCCGGTGGCGGTGGCCGACACGGCGACGATGCGACCGGGCGGCAGCATCGCCGTCCGCGTGCTCGACAACGACTCCGACCCCGACGGCGGGGCCCTCACGGTGACGGGCGTCGAGCCCAACGGCGCCGAGGGGGTGCGGGCCGAGGTCCTCGACGGCTCCACGGTCCTGGTCACGCCGCCGCGCGAGGAGGGGCAGTACGGCCTCGTCTACACCGTCGAGAACGAGCTCGGCGGCTCGAGCTCGAGCTTCGTCACCGTCGTCGTCGACCGCGACGCGCCCCTCAACCCGCCCCTCGCCGACGACTCCGTGCTCGACCTGCGCGACGTCCTCGACCGCGACACCGTCACCGTCGACGTCCTGCAGAACGTCTTCTACGCGAACGGTGCCGTGTCCGAACTGGGCCTGGGGCTCGAGCCCGGCTACGGCTCCACGGCCCGCGTGACCGGCGACCGGCGCATCGAGGTCGAGGTGCAGCCCACGAGCCAGATCATCCCCTTCTGGGTCTCGCACCCCGAGGACGACTCGCTGCGGGCCTACGCGTTCGTGCGGGTCCCCGGTCTCGACGACGCCCTGCCGCAGGTCGACCGCACGGCTCCTCCGGTCACGGTGGTGAGCGGGGAGTCCGTCGCCATCGACCTCGACCGCTACGTCGTGGCCAGCGGCGGTCGGTCGGTGCGCGTCACCGACCCGAGCACGGTCCGCGCCACCCACGCCTCCGGCGACGACCTCGTGGCCGACGCCACGACCTTGCGCTACCGCTCGGCCGACCTCTACGCCGGAGCCGCCAGCATCTCGTTCGAGGTCACCGACGGGACCTCGGCCGACGACCCGGACGGCCGGAAGGCGACGCTCGTCCTGCCCGTCAGGGTGACGCCTCGCGAGAACCAGCCGCCCGTCTTCACCGGGGCGTCGCTGCAGCTCGAGCCCGGCGAGACCCGGACCCTCGACCTCGCGCGGCTCACCGACTACCCCTACCCGGACGACGTCGGCGAGCTCCGCTACGCGGTGGGAGGCGACCAGGTCCCCGGCTTCTCGTACTCGGTGCAGGGCCAGCAGCTGACCGTGACGGTCGACGCGTCGACGGTGAAGGGGACGTCCGGGTCCCTGCCGGTCACCGTCGCCGACGCCGTCGCCGCGGGGCGTGGCGGCGCGGTCTCGGTGTCGGTGGTCGCCTCCAGCCGACCCCTCGCGCAGCCGGCTGCGGACCGGGGCGTCGTGCGTCGCGGTCAGTCGACGACCGTCGACGTGCTCCAGAACGACGAGGCGACGAACCCGTTCCCCGGCCAGCCGCTCGAGGTCGTGGCCATCCGGGGGCTCGACGGAGGCAGCGTCCCGGCCGGCGTCCGCATCACGCCGAGCGCCGACTCCCGCACCCTGACCGTCACCGCCGACGCGTCGGCGGCCGCGGTCGACACGAACCTGCAGTACCAGCTCGCCGACGTGACGGGGGACCCGGACCGGCGCGTGTGGGGGTCCGTGCAGGTGTCCGTGCAGGACGTGCCCAGCGCGCCCAACGCACCCGTGCGGACGGGCGCCTTCCGCGGCGGCCAGCTCACGCTCTCGTACCAGTCGCCCGCCGCGAACAACTCGCCGATCACGCGCTTCGTCCTCACCGGCACCGCGACGACCGGGGGCGCGACCTACAGCAGGGACTGCGGCGTCGCGACGGTCTGCACCCTCACCGACCTCGACCCGGCCCTCCAGTACCGGTTCTCCGTCGTCGCCGTGAACGCGCTCGGGGCGTCGGCTCCCAGCGCCGCGAGCGCTCCCGCCAGCGCCGACTTCGTCCCCGCCGCCCCGGCCTCCGTCACCGTGGCCGCGTCGCGCACCACGCCCGACGCCCTCGACGTCAGCTGGGCCCGCGTGCCCGACCCCCGCCCCGGCAGCGCGGTCGTGCGCTACGTCGTCGAGATGACGGGGCCGGGTGCGCCCCCCGTCTCCACGACGACCGACACCCGCCTGCCCACGCTGACCGGGCTCGACGTCGACGCGCGCTACACCGCGACGGTCCGCGCCGAGAACTCGGCCCAGGTCTCCTCGTCGGCCGACTGGTCGCGCACGGCCTCCTCGCCCGCCACCCCCGTCGGCACGCCTCCCGGGGTGACCGTCGCCGCAGCCGTCGTGGACCCGGGCCAGGGCTGGATCGGCCTCACCCGCACCGAGAGCTCGCCGAGGGGCGGTCAGCCCGTGACCTGGTCGTACGGCCGCGCCCCGGTCGGCACGCCGACGCCGAGCTGCACGGTCGGCCAGGACGTCCCCTACGCGATCACGCTCACCCCCGACCTCGTCGACCGCAGCGCGGAGGACGGCGGGCAGTACACCTACTTCGCCTACGCGCAGAACGGCTACTTCTGCTCGACGTCCGCGTCGGGCCCCGTGCAGAGCCTGAAGGCCCCCGGCGCCCCGACCTTCGAGCTGTCGGTGGAGCAGGACGGCGCCTCCGACCGGTACGACCTGCGGGCGACCCGGCTGCGGGCGACGTCGGGCACCGCGGTGCGCTACGAGTTCGCCCTCGACGGCGGAGCCTGGACGGCCGTGCCCGACTCGGGCCGCCTCACCGGGACGGACGCCAGCGCCTACAACCGTGCGGTGGACGTCGTGCTCCGCGGGTGCCGCGACGAGACGTCGCGCTTCTGCGGCCCGGCGTCCGATCCCGTGCGGGCGACGCCGGTCCTCGCCGGCTTCCCCTCCGCAGCGTTCGCCGGCGACCTCCTCGGCGGCACCTGGTCCTTCACCGGCCCGACGGGCTCCGGCCTCGTCTCGCGCGAGTACCGGTGCGGCTCCGGCGACTGGACCCCGATCGCGGCCGGGGACGCCGGGACGTGCACGATCTCGCCCGGCGACGTGGCGCTGCCCGCCCTGCAGCTCCAGCTCGAGACGCGACTCCGGACGAGCGCCTCGGGGCCCGCCTACGTGAAGACCCACCTGCCCGGCTCCGCCCAGTGAGGAACGCGACATGACGATGACCCCCGAGCAGGCCACCTGGTTCTCCGACGTGTTCGGGCGCCTCGTGGCGAACGTCGACCAGGTGCTCCTGGGCAAGACGTTCGTCGTGCGCCTCGCCTTCACGGCGCTGGTCAGCGAGGGGCACCTGCTGCTCGAGGACTACCCCGGGACGGGAAAGACGTCCCTCGCCCGGGCCGTCGCCCAGAGCGTCCAGGGGACCAGCTCGCGCGTGCAGTTCACGCCGGACCTCCTGCCGGGCGACATCACCGGCGTGAGCATCTACGACCAGAAGCTCGGCGAGTTCGAGTTCCACCGCGGGCCCGTCTTCGCCCAGGTGGTCCTCGCCGACGAGATCAACCGCGCGAGCCCCAAGACCCAGTCGGCGCTCCTCGAGGTCATGGAGGAGGGGCGCGTCACCGTCGACGGCGTCAGCCACGACGTCGGTCGGCCCTTCATGGTCATCGCGACGCAGAACCCCGTCGAGCAGGCGGGCACCTACCGGCTCCCCGAGGCGCAGCTCGACCGGTTCCTCCTCAAGACCTCCATCGGGTACCCGGACCACGCCGCGACCCTGCGGATCCTGGAGGGCTCGGCCACGCGGGTGCACGAGGGCAGCCTGTCGCCCGTCGTCCAGGCCGGGGTCGTCACCGAGATGGCCCACCTGGCCCGCACGGTCCACGTCGAGCCCAGCATCGCCGACTACGTCGCGCGCCTCGTCGAGGGCACCCGGACCGCCCAGGAGGTGCGCCTCGGCGTCAGCGTCCGCGGCGCCCTGGGCCTCGTCCGCGCCGCGAAGACCTATGCCGCCGCCGCGGGCCGCCACTACGTCACCCCGGACGACGTCAAGGCCCTGGCCGAGCCGGTCCTCGCGCACCGTCTCGTGCTCGACCCCGAGGCGGAGTTCGACGGCGTGACCCCCTCGAGCATCGTCAGCCAGCTGCTCATCGAGACGCCGCCGCCCGCCGACCGGGTCGCCGTGTGAGCGCCAGGCCCTCGTCGCGGACGAGCACCCGTGCCCGCGGCGCGACCCGCACGCGGAAGCGACCGGCAGGAGGCACGACGAGCGTCCGCGTCGACGCGTCCCCGACGGGCGCCCCCGGGCCCACGAACGCGCGCACGCGCCTCGTCGGCGACCGCGACGGACCGGTCGCCGACGCCGTCGTGCTGGCCGCGCGCGTGCTCCGCGTGCTCCGCGTCCTGCTCCGTCGGGGCGTCGCGGCGGTGTCGTCCGTCGTCACCCCGGCCGGCTGGGTCGCCCTGGTGGCCGCCCCCGTCGCCCTGGGGGCCGGCTACCTCCTCGGTTGGCTCGAGCTGGTCGTCCTCGGCTGGGCCGCGGTCGTCCTCCTCGCCGTCGCGGCCGTCTTCCTGGCCGGTCGCAACGCCTTCGAGGTACGGCTCGCCGTCCCGCACCCCCGCGTGACGGTGGGCGAGGCCGCGGGCGCGACCGTGGTCGTCAGCAATCCCACGCGCCGTCGGGTGCTCGGCACCGGGGTGGAGGTGCCGGTCGGACCAGGGCTGGCGGAGCTGGCGCTCCCCGGGCTGAGGGCCGGCGAGACCGTGGAGCGGTCCTTCGGCGTGCCCACGGCCCGTCGGGGGGTGGTCCGGATCGGGCCCGTCCGGACGGTCCGAGGAGACCCCGTGGGCCTCGCCCGACGCGAGCTCGCCTGGACGGGCGTCGAGGAGCTCTTCGTCCACCCGCGCACGATCGGCATCCCGAGCACGAGCACGGGGCTGATCCGCGACCTCGAGGGCAGTCCCACCCGCGACCTGTCCACCAGCGACATCTCGTTCCACGCGCTGCGCGAGTACCAGCCCGGAGACGAGCGCCGGAACATCCACTGGCGCTCGACGGCGAGGACGGGCACGTACATGGTGCGGCAGTTCGAGGAGAGCCGCCGCAGCCACCTGGTCATCGCCCTGAGCCTCTCGGCGGGCGACTTCGCCGGCGAGGACGAGTTCGAGCTCGGCGTGAGCGTCGCCGGGTCCCTCGGCGCCCGGGCCATCCGCGACGCCCGCGAGGTCAGCGTGGTCGTCAGCGGTCGCACGCCCGAGTTCGCCCGGCGCACGAAGCTCGAGATCCAGCACCTCGCGACGCTGAGCCGCAACCGCCTGCTCGACGCGCTCGCCGTGGTCGAGCGCTCGGAAGCGGCCCTGCGCGTCACCGACCTCGCCCGGGTGGCGGGGGAGTCCGTCGACGGCATCTCGGTGGCGTTCCTCGTGGTCGGCTCGACCACCAGCCTCACCGAGCTGAGGGCAGCAGCGGCCGCGTTCCCCCTGGGGGTCGAGGCCGTGGCGGTCGTGTGCGACCCCGAGTCGGTGCCGGGGCTGCGGCGGATCAGCGACCTGACCCTGCTCACCATCGGCTACCTGGAGGACCTCCAGCAGTCGCTCGCCCGGGTGGCCTCGACATGAGCGCGGTCCCCGGGGCGCAGGGCCGGCGCCGGACGGACCGGCAGCGTCGACGCCCGCGCGGGCCGTCCCCGGCCTTCGTGGCCGCGGCGACGTCGCTGTTCGTGCTCGCCCAGGCCGTGGCCGCGAGCACCTGGTGGCCGATCCACGAGAGCGCCGAGCTCGTCGTGCTCGTCGTCGTGACGCTCGTCGTGGGTGCCCTGCTGGGCGTCCTCGGCGCCCTGTTCCGCCTGTCGAGCGCGTGGCTGTCCGCGGGGACCCTGGTGGCGTTCCTGCTGCTCGGGGTGCCGCTGGCCGTCCCCGGCAGCTCGGTGGCGGGCCTCCTGCCCACGGGCCGGGGCCTCCTCGAGCTCGTGCAGGGCACGGCGCTCGGCTGGAAGCAGCTGCTCACGATCAGCCTGCCGGTGGGCAGCTACCAGGCCCTGCTCGTGCCGGTCTTCGTGCTGCTGCTGGTCGGCACCGTCGTCGGCACCTCGGTGGCCCTGCGGACCCGTCGCGGCGAGGTCGCGGCGGTGGTGCCCGTGGTGACCTGGCTGGCCGGCATCGTCCTGGGTCCCTCGGTCGCCGTCGCGCCGTTCGTCACCTCGGCGGGGCTCCTGGTGGTCCTCGTGGCGTGGGCGACGTGGTGGCGGCTCCGGCGTCGGCGGCTCGCGCTCGACGCCCTCGTCGCCGGCTCGGAGGGCGTCACGACGTCGTCGACGGGTCACGGCACCGCGGTGGTCAGGGCGGTGGCAGGAGGCGCAGCGACGGTCCTCGTGGCCGGCGCGGTGGCCGTGGGTGCGGCGACGGCCCTGCCGCCGGCCGAGCGGCGGGTGGCGCGCGACGTGGTCGAGCAGCCCTTCGACCCGCGCTCCGAGGTGTCGCCGCTGACGCGCTTCCGGGCCTACCAGCAGCAGCCGCTCCTCGACGACGAGCTGTTCACGGTCTCGGGGGCGCCCGAGGGAGCACTGCTCCGGCTGGCGACCCTCGACAGCTGGGACGGCGTCGCCTGGACGGTCGGCAGCGGCGAGGTCGACAGCGCCTCCGGCTTCTTCACCCGAGTGCCCTCGGTCGTCGACCGGTCGGGGACCAGGGGACGCGCCGTGAGCATCGACGTCACGGTGGGGGACTGGTCGAGCACCTGGCTGCCCACCGTCGGCCGGCTCGAGCAGGTCCGGTTCACGTCCGACGACGCCCAGTCCCTGCGCGACGCGTTCTTCTACAACGACGTGAGCGGGACGGCGGCCGTCCTGGGCGGACTGCACGCCGGCGACGCCTACCGCCTCGACGCGGTGCTGCCCGACGCCGTCGACGAGGAGCGCCTCGCCCGCTCCAGCCCCGGTGCCGCCTCCGTGCCCGCGCCCGAGGGCGTGCCCGACCAGGTGCGGCAGGCCGCGAGGGCGGCCCGTGCCGAGGCCGACGGGGACGCCGGCGCCGCCCTGGTGGCCGCCGTGCAGCGCCTCCGCGACGAGGGCTACGTCAGCCACGGGGTGGGCGAGGACGAGCCGGTGAGCCGGCAGGGGCACGGCGCCGACCGCATCGCCCAGTTCTTCGACGACCCGGTCATGCTCGGCGACGCGGAGCAGTACGCGGCGGCGGCGGCCCTCGTCGCCGACGAGCTCGGGTTCCCCTCCCGCGTCGTCATGGGGTTCCGTCCTCCCGAGGGCGGCGGTCGCGTCCCCGTGACGGGAGCGGACGTGACCGCCTGGATCGAGGTGGACACGGCGCAGGACGGCTGGGTCGCGATCGATCCCAACCCGGAGGAGCGGCCCGTCCCCGAGGACCGGGTTCGGGACCCGAGCCAGGTCTCCCGGCCGGAGTCGGTCGTCCAGCCGCCGCCGCAGGACCCGCAGGTCCGGGACGCCCAGTCGCCCCCGCAGGACGAGCGCGACCTCCCCGACCCGCCGCCCGCCTGGCTCGCGGTGCTGCTGGCCGTGGCGCGGGTGGCCGGCTGGGTGCTGCTCGTCGCGGCCGTCCTGGCCGCCCCGTTCGTGGCCGTCATCGCGGTGAAGGCTCGGCGCCGGGCTCGCCGGCGCCGACGACCCGACCCGGCCGACCGCATCGCCGGCGGCTGGCAGGAGTTCGAGGACGCCGTCGTCGACCACGGGGTCGAGGCGCCTCCCGCGGGCACGCGGCAGGAGGTCGCGGCCACGGTGGGCGGGTCGCGGCCGCTCGTGCTCGCCCGGGTCGCCGACCGTGCGGCGTTCTCCCCGGAGCCCGCCGCGGAGGAGGACGCCGACCGGGTGTGGACCGCCGTGCTCGACATGCGGCGCGCCCTGGGACGAGGCCTGACCCGCTGGCAGCGCCTCAGGGCGGCCGTCTCGACGCGCAGCCTGCGTCGATACCATGGTCCGACACGACCGAGACGCTGAGGACTGACCGTGATGACCTGCCCGACCTGTGCCAGCCCGCTGCCCGCTGGCGCCATGTTCTGCGGTGAGTGCGGGCGCGCGGTCACGTCGGCCGACGTCGCGGCGCAGCGCTCGGCCGAGGCCGCGCGGGGCGCACGGTCCGACGGAGGCGCCGGGGCCCCCGGCGTCGTCCCTCCCCCCTGGCAGCAGCGACCGCCACAGCACGTGCCCGCGCCCGGCGCCGAGCCCTGGTGGGTGCGCGAGCGCGCCGGGGACGACGCGGCGCCCGGGCCCCAGGACCACCGTCCGGAGGTGGCCGTGGCGCCGACGCCGCAGGCGGACCGGGGCCCGGTCCCACCGACGGCGGGAGACCTCTCGTCCTGGCCGCCGCCCGTCGTGCCCGAGCCGGAGCCCGAGCCGGAGCCCGTGCCCGAGCCTGAGCCCGTGCCCGAGCCGGAGCCCGAGCCCGAGCCCGAGCCCGCCGAGCGTGACCGGAGCTCCCACGCTCCCAGTCCCCGCGCCCCGGGTCTCCGCGACCCGGAGCCCGCGCCTCCTGCTGCCCTCCGCGAGCCGGGCGCCGTCGTCGACGCGTCCCCCCGGCCGACCAGCGCGCCCCTGTGGACGGCCTCGTTGGCCCCGCTGCCCACGGCCCCGTCGGAGGACGGTCCCGACGCTCCCGACGAGAGGGGCGGCGTCTCCTCGTCCACGGCCGGGCCGAGCGCGGCGGAGCCCCGTGCTCCTGAGACCCGCGCGGAGCTCCGCACGCGGCAGGGCCGGCACGCCGGACCTGCCCCGTCGCCCGACGGCCCGGTCGACGCGGCCGGGCGTGCCGAGCGCCCGGACCCCCGCGACCGTCCCGCGGCGGACGATCCTGCCGACCCGTCGCACCGGGCCCGGCCCGACGGGGACGGCGACGGCCCCCAGGTCGAGACCGCAGCCGCTCCGGCGCCCGGCGACACCGCCCGCGTCGAGCGCCTCCTGCCCGACGTCGCCCCGGCACCGGTGGTGCCCGGCGAGGACCGGGACGACGCCGAGACGGGTCCGGAGGCCGACGGCGGTGCCGACGGCGGGGCCGACGCGGGCCCGGTGCCGCTCGTCGAGCCGGGGGCCCAGGCGGAGCGCTGCACCCAGTGCGGCGCACTGGTCCACGAGGACGACATCTTCTGTGGCGAGTGCGGCGCCGTCGTCCAGTCCGTGGCGCGCTCCTTCACCGGACCGATCGTCCCGCTCGCACCGTCGTGGCAGCCGCCCGTGACCGAGGAGCACGTTGCCGCGGCCGAGCCCACCCGCGGCCCGAGCGCCCCGGAGCGATCGGCCGACCCCGGTCGGTCCGAGGACGCCGCCGAGGCCGAGCGCCGACGCCTCGTCGACCAGGCGGCCCGCCGCGCGCTGGAGTGGTCGCCGCCGGCCTCGTCGCGGGACGAGGGCGAGGACGGTGCCCGGCGCGGTGACGGCGGGTCAGACGCCGACGGGCGTCCCGGCGATGCCGGACGCGACGGGACCGATCCCGGCGCGGCTCCGGTCGTGCCGCGCAGCGTGCGCCCGGCACCCTTGGTGCAGCCCCCGATCACGGGCGTGCCCGACGCCGTCCGAGGCGAGCTGTCCGACGGCCCGGCCCGCCGTCAGGGTGCGGACCGCCCCGACGGCCGGGGTCGGCCGGTCGACCGTCCGTCGCCGCCCCTCCTGCCGCCCGTGCCGCCGTCGGTGGCGACGGCGTCCTGGGCGTCCCCGGCCCGGGCGGCCGACGACGACGACGTCGACGAGACCCGCATCGTCCGGCGCCGGCCGGTGGGGGACGAGTTCACGCTGCAGTTCAGCACGGGGGAGAGCGTCCGCGTCTCCGGCCACGGCCTGCTCGGCCGAGCGCCCGTGGCGCAGCCGGGGGAGTCCTTCGAGCACCTCGTCCGCATCTCCGACCCCGGCAAGTCGGTGTCGAAGACGCACCTCGAGTTCGGCCAGGAGGCCGGCCACCTGTGGGTGAGCGACCGCTGGAGCGGCAACGGCACGCTCGTGCGCCCGACCGACGGCCCCGCGCGCCGGGTGCAGCCGGGCACGCGCGTGCGCGTGGAGCGCGGCACGCGCGTCGACATCGGCGAGCAGTTCTTCCTGGTCGGCTGACCGGTCCTCCCCACCGGACGCAGGAGGCGTCTCCTGCCCCGACGAGGACCGGCCACGGCCGTCCTCGGCCGTCGCCGTGGTCGGCTGGGAGCATGAAGAGCCCCTCCTCGCCGGCCGGTCCTCG
>Ga0265798_10002624_pt1 | contig 26264 bp, 16 predicted proteins | sample P3T30metagenome_FD_192430 | JGI IMG/M metagenome (GOLD analysis project Ga0265798, IMG submission 192430) | Plant litter microbial communities from East Loma Ridge, Irvine, California - P3 T30 | ecosystem: Environmental > Terrestrial > Plant litter > Unclassified | place: USA: California...
GGGATAGCGTCGACTACCCCGGTATGCTCGGCGGCGAAGAGCGCGGCAGAGGAAGAAGCGGTGTTGTGAGGACGGAGAGCGAGAGGGAGACGTACCTCCCTGATGGTGTGTATGAGGTTGTTGAGGGCAGAGTGAGGCAGCTTAGTGCTGGGCCTGTCAGGCCAGATAGTGTGGGGAGTTCGAGGAGGTACTCGGCCAGGGACGCTGGGTATGCACGATAAGAGGCGATCTGGTGACCTGCTACAACTATCTCGGTTTGTCTTGTGGTATTGGACCATCAATAATTTCTTTTGTAAACTTCGGCTACTAGCTATTGAAACACGCCTTGTAATACATACATAACAACCTTATCGTGTAATCATTGATGGCAACTGGTAATTTTCACAATCACTTGCAGGATGTGTCATCTTGGTGGGAAGGTGTGGATTTCATTTACTTCGTTAAGTTTGTGTTACCGTAATGTCTTCCTCAACAGGAGGTCGTTAACCTTGGTTCAAGATAAAGATGCTTTGAAGAGGTTTGAACGAGTGTGGTGGAATGTCAGTTGGGGGGAAAGGGTAAGTATGTCAGGATACCTGATGTTTGCAAGAATTCTTCGTCATCGGTGCCAAGAAGATGAGCGTGCGGGTTTTGCGACTGAGCGGTTTCTACGGACGAATGGTGCTCGCGTGGTCGAAGACCAGTCATGCTTATACAGTCTGAACTTTCATCCGAAGCGCATTTCGATAGCGTAGGCACTGGTCGCCGTTCTTCTGTACGAAGCCTTGAGCACTGCATGTCGTGCAGTCGGGTCCGCGATGACTATCTTCGAGTCAGCAATCTCGACTGTCATTATGCCTCTCGATTGAGAGTGCATGCATAGACTGTACCCTTGAGGACGCCCTTTACATATGGGACAGGTGGACGTAATCACGGCTTGAGGATGGTCTGAAAAGCACGATGGCGGGCTCAGACTAGCCGTTGAGATCTGATTTGGGCTGTATGGCATTGTAGTTGACATCGTGGAGTGCAACGAATGTTCAAATATTTTGCGAAAAGTTATTTGAGGTAGCAATGAGATGCAAAGTTGAGCCAGGAGAGTTTGATGAAGCAGATCGATGCGGCGAGAGGACCATTGAAACGAGGCATCGTGACTTAATGTCTGTTATATACGGTTGCAATGATATCGTATCTGCTTCGATGCCGTGTCGACAATGTGCATGCTTACTATTCGTCATAGTCTTTGGCGAACATTGCAACAGCCTGTCGCGCTGGCACTCGCGCGACGTTTCAGGAAACTAGATAAGAGAAGCTGCGTGACTATCGTCAAAGCGAATGGTTGTTGGGAGCGTAAGATGCTGTAGTCGTCATTTCTGGGGTTGCACTCACCGGCCTTGGAGGGAGCCCGGTCTATCGTGATCGTGATGAAGAAATGCCAGGGGTCAGCCAGTAGACACGCGTCGGATAGCAGGCTCTTGTTCCGCCAATCATACTCGTGCCTTTGACGCATCTGAGGTGACCATCGCTGCGTTGTAACAATAGCCTCAACTCAAGCTAAGGTTGGACTCAAACCGGTGAATGCAAGTTCAATAATCTGCCGCACCGATCATGTGTCGGCATGTTCTCTCGTCTATGGCGGCGTGTGGTTCCTAGATATCGCAAACGACTTGAGCAATGCCTGCATACCAACCTTCCCGATCCAGCGGTGAGTACGCGGAACAGTCTCCCCCCTGACCCAGCAGGACGTTGACGGACCGGTCCCTGGACACGTAGTGTACGTCTCATATCTTCACGTTCCACGAACGCCCAGGTACTGATCGCATTCCCGATAAGCAGATGAAGCGACACATCCTTAGTGCGGTAGTCGTTCCGTCTACCAGGAAATGCCGCAGACGGCAATCAGAACTACGCTAAGTTTCACCGCTTCTTTTCTTTTGCGATCCAATCAGCACCTGGGTGCTCCGATATATCTTTGAAGACAGCGCCGTTGCGTCAGAAGGTCGCAAGTGTCAACACTGTTCCACAGCTAATGCTGTGGCCAACTCGTTGGGTTGTGGAATACGCATCAGGGAGTCCGCACTAAGTTCGTGAAAACTAGACAACCACGTCTTCCCTCATCGGAAGATGACCGAGTCGTCACAGTCATGAGACTAGTCGGAGGAGAAAGAACCACCCTCTGCTCGGCTAGCCATGATAGCTCACATCATCACCGTCAAGAGCTCTGTACAACATAGGAATCGTTCCAATGTCAGGCCATATTTCGCACATGCCACCCGACAAAGCATGTCTCGGGTACGAGGTCCTTGGAACCTTTGTCCTGGTTCTTTGCGCGACGCCGGGTGAACGCAGGGCACAATATGCACGCTTACGCAGTTGAAATCTGGTATGCTTGCAACCGAATCTGGGTGAGCGCATTGAAGACGTGCACATGACATGAAGAATCTTCTTTTGGACCGACACCGACGTAATGATGCCACAACGCGTTGACAGTACTTTTGTAAAACAAGCGCGTATAAGTCACCGCGATGACTAAGCCTTGCAATATAGAGGGGGTATCGTAAGTAATGATGATCACACGAAATGTAGATTCGAGTTACTGATCCCTGACCCCCCGTTTATCTCTGGTCCGGCATCACCGGTCCACGTTACGATGCTGATATCCTCTAGCGAAGAGATCGATGGAGCGACTTGATGAAAAAGAAGAGGAAATGTAACGTTCGCCCCGCGAGAAGCTCTGAGGCGAAGTCAAAACCTGATGCTGCTGTGACCTGCAGCGTGGCGGCAACAGGGCCGTGAACGTGGCTGTTGGAGCTCGGGAAAATTTACCGAACTAACGATAGCGCTTGCTAAAGCATCAATGCCGACTTGTAAGCCTCAAACGAACCCTGATGGCACGACTTGATGACAGTGTACAACACAGGGGAGGATACAGCGTTACCACAGCGCACATGAATCGAACACGCGTCGACGGGCCGTATAAAAGCGAGCTGCGAGATTTTTTCCCGACATTTCGACAGTGCGGCAACAGCAAAAGCATGTCTCAAACGGAAAGAGGTTTGATAAATCGAGACTGCCGTTGATGTTGTTCAATAGCGGATGCGTGCTGAACCTTCGATGATCGACGTCATAAGGTCACACCTTCGCGTCAAAGCGAGTAGCACAGGGTCTTGTACTTCTGCAGGAAGGACCTCGATTCGAAGTGCCTCTCATGGGTGTCGCGAGGTCGTACGCGGTCCATGCATTCTTTGTGTCTCGGAGAAGGCAGCTTGATGGTTCCGTTTTCGGGCTGCTGATCGATACGACATCATGCGTCAGGCATGGGGCTGGGAAGAAAGCCTCACGGCATGGGATGCTTGAGGGGATGTAGAGCTGTTGTGGTGATAGAGGCCACGCCCGAAGGCAGCAGGGAAGGAGGTTGGGGCGGAAGCGGGGGCCACTTATTAGGTAAGCACAGTGGATCTTAGTTCGGACAGCGTCATGGCCATCACCGCACACAGAACTTCTACGTCGCAACCGTATCAATATGGCTGAGACCGATAGGGAATGCTGGAAAACTGCCTCGAAAATCATGTGTCGCCATTCTAAGATGACCCGCAGCACCCCTTACAAAGCGCGAAGAGCTCTAGCATACCCGACCCGCGATCGATCGCTTACCCAGCTCGCAAGCGCGCCACTCTGTTCCTGACCACACGAACACTTCCTTGTTCTTCACATGTCTCTCGCCTTCCTCCGCCTTTCTGTCCGTCCCGTCGGCCTCGCGATTCTCTAGTCACGCGGACCACGGATGACCTTCCGGACCGAGCTTCGCGTTCAGAAACCTAAGCTTGAGCAGCTTCTGCTCGGTGATCTCCTGCTTATGCGCCTCCATCTCGTCTGCATCCCCTGGAAAAGATCAGCAGTCGTAGATAAAGAGTTGGAATAGAATGAGATACGTACAGTTGACGCTGAGGAATGAGCCCTTGAGGTAGTCGGCCTTGGGCTGTGCAAGGTACAGCGATAAGCCACCCGTCTGGATGCCCTTGTCGTGCGCAAACGGCGTGAGCTGGTCGACGATCATACCGCGCTTTGACTCGGTCGCTGCGACGATACCAGGGTGCACGGTGAAGACGCGAAGATTAGGCTTCTCAGCGTCCAGGTACTCGGCCAACTTGAGTAGCGCCATCTTGCTGCCCGAGTAGGCGCTCATGCCGGGAACTGTGAAGGACGAGCCAAGCGTGTTCAGCAGGATGAGCGTACCGGACTCAACGACCTTGAGGTAGTAGTATGCGAGAATATACGAGCCCTTGACGTTCACCTCGTAGTCGCTGAACCAAGCGCTGGGTTCGAGGTCGCCGACAGGTCCGCCCACCATACTACCCGCGGCATGGACCACGACGTCAACGGTGCCAAAGGCATCGGTCGCCTTCTTGAACAGGTCCTGGACTTCGGCCTCGTTGGTCAGGTCGGCGGTGGTACTGAGGACCTTGGTCTCGGGGCTGAGGGAGGCGATGGCTCTGGCGGGCTCTGCCAACAGATCTTTGTTGCGACCGACAAGTACGATGCCCTGGGCGCCGGCTATAGCCCAGGCACGGGCCACTTCCTATTCGTTGGCGTCAGCATCCATCTCGCGCGATCGACGACGGACCGTCTTACGCCTCCTAAACCGCCTGTAGCGCCCGTGACCAGGATGGTCTTGCCCTTGGCGCTGAGAGTGGGGTTCTTGGGGTCGATGGCCGGGTACACATCGCGCTTGAGCGACTTGGTGAGCTGGAACGGGGCCGTGAAGGCGTTGGGATCCATGGTGAGGATGAAGAGATTGCGTTCGAGAAACAGCGGCAGAGCAAGTGGTAAGAGGAAAAGGTATTGGATTGATTGAAAAGTGTAAAGCGTAGGGATTTGGACTGTTGTTGTTGCGATTATGTGTGCAGCAGCGACTATCTACAGCCTCCAATACTTGCGCCGTCAGCCTTGTGCAACGCACCGTCAGGCACTGTCGAGCAACGTGCATACTGTATTATCTCAGTTTTGATGCGAGCCAGGAACTGATTTACAAGCAGCAGACGCGAAGCTAAGGCCGACCCCGAATTGTTTTTCAAAGCATGACTCGGGTCCCGCGCTAGAACCCTCCCTACATGACGCGTGATCATTTGCTTTCTAAGTTTGCGAAGGCGCCAGTATGTTCCTCATTGCACGAGCATGTCTTTAGTATACTGACGCGTCGTCAGACTTCATTCGCTCTCCAGTACCGTTCAACTCGCCTTGTGAAGCTTTTCAGCATTGCCCTAGATGCGCGTCCAGTTCCGTCCACATTCCTTCACGGTCACCTTTCCGCCTTCATTTACGTGTTGGGACGGGTACCATCTCAAAGCATGCATTCTACATGGCCACTGGAAATCTGCTCTTCGCGCGGATAACTGGACCGAATTTGAAGAATACAAATGGGATAGGTACCATAGCCAGACACAGGAAGCCAAGGAGAGACGTCGCCCAGCCGATCCCGAGAGCATCATACACTGAGTCAGATATTAGCTTGTGTAACGCTCGAGATATTGCCATCGGCTGATTCCACGTTTGATGACTTACTTTGCACGGTAAAGAGGGGAAAGACAGCCCCAAGCGTGTACCTGACGATTCCATTCGCCGCTATAGCTGACGCGCCGTTCATCGCACCGTATACATCCGCAAGATAGAGAGCAGAAGATGTCTAGAGATCAGGGTATTAGTGTTAATGGAACATGAACTCGAGCTTCGCAACTCACAAAGACGCAGATATTTCCCCATGCAAAAGGTATAACTCCCACCACAGTGGGAGCCCAATGAACGCCCTTATCAGCACACCAGCCAAACCAGAAGAGACCAATGACCATACCCCAACTACCAAGCATTGCGCTATATAATCGATGTTCCGGGTCAGCGTTCGGGTTGCCTTTCAAGGTGGCCTGCTGATGTTTTTTCAGGTAGATCGTGCGGTCTATGACAATAGTAGTCATACCTCCAACAAACACACCAATACTGATGGGAATAAATGTGAGCCCAGACTGAGACGGCGTAAAGGAATATGGCGGACGTGAGAAGACGTAAGGGAAAGCTGCAAAGAAGAGAAACAGCACCGCAAATGCGAAACCTGTGTAGAGCGAGACGAAGAACACTACAGGCTGTGCACAATTAGTTCAAACATGGACGAAGATGCACGGGGGCTTGCAATCGTACCTCTGTTGAGAGCATGTGGAGGGGCCGAATGAACCTCAGAACGATCTCACGCTTGATATCTCCATTTTCTTGTTTCTTTTGCGCTCCAGTCTCCTTCACTCGCTTCTTCAAGATGATTGGCTTGTAAGTCTCATCCATTGGTATAGATGTGGCATACACAGCCACCGCAAGTAAAAGAATGGACCATTGTGTCCACGGCCAAGTCTTGTACTGCGCCACGAATCCTCCAACCACGGGTCTGTCATCACGTCAACATCTAGTAGAGCGATAGACTCTGGAAGATACATACCCAATGGACGGCCCAGCGAAAGGAGCCATCAAGTAGAAACTCGTGGCCAAGGCGCGCTTATGCGGTGGAAACAAATCGGCATTCGTTCCAGCACCAACAGCTAGCGCTGGACTTCCAAACAATCCTGCGAAAAATCGACACACGACCAGGCCTGCGTATGTTTTCGAGAAGCCTGCACCGAGAGTAAACAGCATGAATATGGGGAAGAACACCAGATAGACAGCTTTTCGGCCTTTCCTTTCGCTGAGTGGTGCAGTGACGATTGGACCAAACGCGAGGCCGAGCGTGTAAAGCGTTATTCCGATGAGCGCAGCCGTGCGCGATACGTCGAAGTCACGCATGACGTCTGCGAGCGCGGGTGTATACACTGATGTTCCAAAGGTGCTGCATCGTCAGTACTTTCTAGTGTTACAGGCTGTCTTGCAACTTACACAGTGAATCCAAAGAGGGCTGGTATCATCGTATGATAAGCCAACTTCCATGTAGGCCAGTTGTGCGGGTTCTCAGGGTCGTCCGGACCATCCCAGTCCATCGGGTCGACGGGGCTGGTGAACGATCCATCTTCGCTAGCCGGCCGTTCACTACAGCGTCGTTCATCCTCGAGTTTGGCGGGTTGGCATGGAGATTGATGCTCGGGGTCGGACTTCTCACCGTTGTTTCCAGCAATGACAGTCTCGGTCTCATGGATCAATGTCACATGTCCATTTTGGCAATCGTGGTTCATGCTAGGAGTATGGTGGGTTAAGTCAAGGTGCTGTGAAAGGCACACGGGATATCCTCCGCTATACTTCACAATGAGAATTAAGTTATGTGCTGTATATACCCGGTGCTATTTCCTGTTCCCCGCACGCGTTCATAGTTACGGCCGAGAGCAAGCGCAGCGCACTATCAAGTTTGCCATATTGAGTTACTCACACCCTCCAAGAGACTATCGCTCGAAGAAGAGCTGAGCTGTAAAGGAGTGCGTGATTCTGATTGGCTGATTGTGAGGCGACCCGAGGCTCGGTATCGGGTTTACTGATCACTGATCACACATTAAACGGTGGCTTACTCACGTGACGAGGCGCGCCGAGACCTCGAGAAGAAATGGCATCGCGTAGTACATGTCTGAGCCTGGTAGCTTCGGGACCGGGCCAATGTTTGCGAAAGCGAAGTGGGATGTTTGCGTCTAGAGGAGGGAAGGAGAAGAAAACCGTGATGACGTCATCCAGCTTGGCAAACTGCCGATCAGCTTCGACTTCAACACTCATTCATCCCAAGCTGAGCATATCTTGGACATCTTCGTCGCGTCTAGATATTTTTGATCTCGTTTACGATCTTCTATTGCTGCTTAGTGCAGTCGTCTGGCAAGCGCGGTCGCACACAGAACGACTTCCGTTGTTGTGGGAAGGGGCTAGAGCCGCCGCGTCCGCGACCACCTGACCGCGACCGTTATATCAGCTCTTCTTCGCATCGGCTGGGCCTCGAGAAAACAAGGAGAAAAAGCACCCTAGCGGCGCTTAAGAAACTCGAATAGCTTGCGACACGTTTGCTTCTTCACAAAGGTCTCGATCCAGCTATGAGGACGACTGTCGTGGCCTTCTTATTGTTCGGATACCGACTGTCATGCTGTGATCTTGGAACTTGATCCAGCATAGTAGGACAGAAACTGCGTAGTCAAATCAGCCTCACGATGCTAACACGAAATAGTATCGTAGGGGTCATCGGCTGCAAACTCGCCTGCAGTGGTGTCGCGTTTCGGTACCACTGAAAGCCAGGTCTCCGCACACACATCGCCATGGATCATACAGGCCCCCATCGCGACAACAACTATACCGACCTGGTGCAATCAGTAATTCCTATGGACGACAACAACAAATCTAAGCTAATCCATATGAGTGAATGAAAGAGTTGTGAACGCACGTGCGTTTCCCCTTCAATCCATAGTAGATTGCTCTTCGACAACTAGGCACCCATTCTGAACGGAACGCTCCACCAGATCTTATAACTGTGTCAACCTGGTGTATACATACGCCCACGTCCTTTCACATCACGCAGTGAATTCCTCTAGATTTAGTATCCGCCAGTAACTCCTACATACAGCGAACATGATGGGTTCAAAGCGCAAACACCAAGCCGAGAAGGACTGCGTACCTTCGCAGTTGCCCAGGAAGCGAAATCGTTGCGACGTTCAGGAGACACGTGCAGTTTCCCAGAATGAAAGCGATCGCGATAGGGGTGCCAGGCGCCGTCGCGGTGAGGACATGCGACTTCCGCACCCAAAGCGCGGGCACAAGAAGCCTACGAATATTGCCGCGGAACTTGCAAACCTTGCCGACTACAACGCACCTCCCGTAAAGCGATCGCTTAAGGCTACCGTAGCTCAGCTTACCGACGATGAAATGCCTAGGGCCAGGTCCAGCCGCAATCGTGTTCGTGACTCACGAACTTCAGGGTCGACCGCTCAGTCTGGCCATTTGAGCGAAAAGCTTCGTGTACAGAGTGCGCGCATCACGAAATCAACAACCACAGGTGCACACCGAAGGAAGACGAGTCTCGAAGAGAAAGTCAGAGCAGAGGCTGATAGATTGGGTCGTTGGCTTGGTTGGGTATCAGAAGAAGAGAAGGATGACGAGAGCGATGATGAGGATCAATACGTGCCGCGCTCGCATTCTCGTCGGTATCCACCAAAGAAGCCAGGTACTCAGAATGCATCCTGGAGTGATCTACCGGGTGAAGTCCGCAATTTGATATATCAATACGCCATGACCGACGAAGAGAAGAAGATTTTGAACGTTCGCCACTACCCCGAAGGCGTACCTCGGCGCTCTGTTCGCGGCATAGCTTGTCCGACCAACTTTGCGCATTCATATTGGGGCCTCACTCAAACCTGCCGCCAGATTCGGGGCGAGTTTACCCCTTGGCTTCTAGCGAAGCGTCGAGTTCGTACCGGGCTAGAGACTATCAACGACTATGTCAACATCTTCCATCGACCAGACAAAGACGGCGAGGTATCAGGATGGGTGGAGCCCATCTGCTGCGGCGCACCACTCCCTCAACATGGTGTTGATGTTCTCGCCTTGTTGAAGCTTCGGGAAACCAGTTCAAGATTTCATCTTCAGCTGACTCCAACAACTGTAAGCGAAGCTCTAGACGCCTTGATCATGCCCACCGATCCGGATGACTTCGATGAGCTGAAGATCATGCGGGATATGGCAAGAACGTTTCGCACTTGGTCACAGGATAATGTTATCAGCTTGATAGGCCTGGATAGCATCAACATCACCTCGGTATCCAAAGGATTGAACAATATCACCAGTACCACTGAAGACGAAGATGATGCGCAGCATGAGATTCTGATCAAGTTTCTCATGAGACCAGGCCAAACGGAAAAAGCTCCCGATAAATACCGCCTACATTGTCTTAACAAAATTATCTTCGCCTCTGAGCTCTCGAAAAAGACCGGTGTGAAGCTAAAGGCTTGTTTTGACACTGGCGTCGCGATGTGGAAGGTTCGGCGCATTGGGGTTGTCGACACGTGCTGGACAGCAAGAGCTGGTGGCAGCAAGACTTCCCGTCGTTTGATGAAGTACTGTTATTCTCCTGGCTACAAAGGAGAAAGCTTGGACTGAGCTCGAGATGAATCTTGCTATCTCTGTATCTGTTACCCTATTATTGGCGTTTCGAGATACCTACAACAAGTTTGTCTCGGCTGTTGAAGAATAAAAACACTTCTGCAGCCCTCAACACCCGCTTCGTGCATCATTTAGTGACTACAGTGACATCGCTAAGGGACTATGGGTTTCTGTGGAGTATTTGATGTACTGACATGGTATTCGCACGCAACGCACGCGTGCTGCTAGCACAGCCGTCGGTGCCACAGCGCATCATTGACGCGTCCTACACGCGACATCTTATACATCGAACAACGAGTAGGTGCTGTCGCTTCGGTCCAATTATATTCCGTTATACCATATGTATATATATTTATGCATTACGCCCGCCCATGGTCTTCTTCATCTCGCCATCGTCAACGTATCAAACTCAACCAAGCATGTTCCCCAACCAGCCACCTCAGCCCCCAAGAAACGGCCAAGACCAAGCTCAGCAGCCCGGACAACCCGCCTTCCAAGTCATAGTAACACCAACAGGGCAGCGTGTGTTAGTACCTTACCCTCTCCCCGATCAATTATGTATACCGCAGGGACCAGTACCAGCACCAGCACCAGCAGCGACACAAGCCCAGCCGTGGTGGATGCCGCCTATGCCTATTCAGAATGACCACGGCGCACACCCTCAACAGCAGCCTGGACAGCCGTCCCAACCACAACCGCTTCTCGTGGCACCGCTGCCCAGACCTACGCAAGATCCGAATAATCCTGCGACCCTGCCAAGTGATTACTTCACGTATCGCGACGCGGGATGGAGCGATGAGGCGTTGGCAGAGCTGCTGAGGACGCATAGGGAAGCACGAAGAAAGAAGTAGGTACACGGCGCAAACGAGATCAGACGTGATACACCCCAGGCTGGGTATCGCAATACATGAAGTGGTATATTTAGCCTGTGTATTTAGGTAGAGCTTGAGGCTGCTTTGGCAATTGGTGGCTGCACTGCGCAGATCTATATATGTAAGACGCTCAAATAAATTAAATATGGAATGATTAGCACCCGAAACATGGGACTAGGTGAGCTAGTCTGAATCAAATGACTGAAACGCTTGCATAATGTATGTCGGATGACTGAGCATCAATGAGTGAGCCATTAGTTGCACGCGTGGGAGCTGTTATCTCATGCTCAATCGCTCGATGTGACTTCCAGCTCCTTAAGCTCAGTCGTCCGCTCTCGACGCAACTTTGTTCTCTTGATACCGAACGAGATCAAAAGTCCAATGGCACCCACAATCGTCATGAGAATACAGGTCCCCCTCAGCGCGCTCATGAAGCTGTGGCGAACTACATTCTTCTGAAACTCAGTGAGACCATTGATAGCGGCGCTTTGAGATATCGCTTCACCCCCAGTGAGGTTGAGAGCAACATCGTCCGCGATGCCACTGTCGATAATCTTCCCGTAGTGTGGCGCCATGAGGAGTTGGAATACCACCTGGCCGATAACTAGACCGATGGCACCAAATATCGCACGTACGAATCCAAAAGCCGCGGTGCCGGCAGCAATATCAGTCTCTTGTATGCGTGTTTGCAGGGCGATGAGTGGCGCACCAAAGTTGGGCCCAAACCCCAGGCCGATGACGACCAAAAATGCGACGACGGTTCCGAGACTTGGCGCGGTGCCGAGCAAGATGAGAAGGCCGACACCGAGCGTCATAACGAACAGACCCGCTTGCAGTACTTCGAGGAAACGCCCGGTCTTCTCTATAATGTGGCCGGAAGCGAATGAAACAAGTGCCAAAGGTATCGCGACGGCAAGCATACATACGCCTGTGATCTCTGGTTGGAGTCCAAGCACGATCTGGAAGTACAGGGGTAGGAAGTAAGCCACCGAGGTGAAGACCAGAGTGTCGCATGCGCATACGGCCAGTGCGCTGAGGTTGCTGGTGTCTTTGAAGATGCGCAGCGGCATGATGGGACTGCCGCCATGTTGCGCCACCCAGTGTTGCGAGAAAGGGAAGGCGACGTAAGCGAGTGATCCGAACAGCAAGCACGTGATGACACCAGCGTTCGAGTAGGAGCTAACGCCACCTACTTGGAGGCCCACTAGCAGGAGTATAGTAGCCGTAATTATCGTGACCGTCCCCAGCCAGTCCATAGCCGCGAGTCCTGTCGCAAGAGGCGTTCGTGGATTGTGTAGGTGAAGCGTAAGATACAACACTAAAATCGCTAGTGAGACGATGGGTATGTTGATGTAAAAGCACCACGTCCAATGGAGACGTTGTGCGAAGACGCCGCCGAGGACCGGGCCCAAAGCAGATGCGACGGCCCAGACAGCACCAACCGTGCCCATGTAGAAGGACCGATCCCGGATGGTGAAGAGGTCGCTGACGCATACGTGAACCAGTACCACCACTCCACCGCCGCCGAGACCCTGAACAACACGACCGAAGATGAGCATAACAGCATTCACACTAACGGCGCATAGGATGCTGCCACCAAGGAAGATGGCGTTGGCTGCCAGGATTACTGGCTTTCGTCCGAAAATGTCCGAGAGCTTTCCCCAGAACGGAACTGATGAAGCGTTGGCGAGAAGGTATGACGACCCTATCCAGGCGTAAAGGGAATCTGGAATGCGGAAGGATTGGGAGATCGTGGGCAAAGCGGTTGGGATGAGCACAGTGTCGAGTGCTACTAGAAAGATCGATAGACTGAGGGCGATGAAAGCCGCCAGTACGTGGGTCGGAGCACTGGTCTTTCCCTTCGAGGCCATCTTAGCTTCTGTGAAGGACTTGAATAGTTAATTTGAAAGGTTTTTGTCGCGGTGGTAGTTGCTCACCTTCATCGATTCTGATGACGCGGTGATGTCAGTGCCAGCCGACATGTTTGGAAAGCACTCCTCGTTGAGGGTCGTCATCCTGCCAGATTCGCCGGACCCCACCGTCATAAAGATATATGCAGGCAAGAACTATGAAGAGTCTATGACGACAGACGATAGAAAGCTGCATTCGCACACTTGTCGAATGGAAATAATGCCGAGGTGATATGTGAGCTTTGGCGTGGCTTTTGACCCTTTATATCGCGACGCTGACGCATATAATAAAGAAACTATCATCGACAAGTCTATCGTCACTCTCTAGGCCCCTCTTAGCCGATGGGTATACGGGTTACATCCATGCGTTTGCATGCGTCGGGGGCATTAGCCCGTAGTGTATACTTTTGTAGTACATGCAGGCTGCGATTGGAGATCCCTAGCTGAGCTGGATCTTAGTAGAAGAGGTGGCTTGCTGTCGGTATACTTGTCCAGCACCTAATAAAGATCCCGGAACATCGGTTAGTGAACAGCATCGCCACCTGGTCCATGCGGAACGCGTAGTATTAAGTCTGCACGGTCCTGGTTGGGCTGGATCTGCGACTACATGTGGGGACCCCGCGTATAATTTCAGGGAAGTAGCTATGCATACGCGCGAGCTAATCGGGCTGAGGCAATTGGAGGCAGCGGCAAGCAGCCGATCCTGCATGCTACTGATGCGGTACTGATCTGCAGCTTTCACGTGGTGGGGTTTCCACATCTAGAAACCAAAAAAACCATCGTGGAAATTGAGTATCGTCCTGCTGGTACCCTTGATACCATTCTCGTCAAATTCAGAAGTGCTGATATGCCGAGACTGGTAATACACTCTCTTGTAGGACAGCTGCCACTCTGAAGACCGCCTGAGTGGATAGTGGAGACAAGTCAAATAAGACGAGCGTAACGTGAGCCTTTGCGCTTTGGGCTGAAACTTAGCAAATGATCTGTCAACAACAAGTCAAACGTTTTGGGCTGCACTGAGTTGATAATTGCACCAGTTTGCCAATGCTTGTTCTCCTCGGATATGCCGTGTAAATCAGTCCTTTCCTCATGAAGCTGGCGTCGACGCAGCCGTGTCAATCGGGACTCACGGGCTGCACTTCTCCCGGCATCTGGCAACAGTCTTAGTGCGAGATCCACCGGCTCACGTATAATACGTGACACGTATGTCTTGATATTCACGTGTTTGCGTCTCCGGAACGAACCGTACGCGCGAAGACTGTTGTAGAACGTGTTGCAACTTAAGCATATAAACTTGACCCTCTGTTGTGCTTGACGTTGAAACAGCGGAACGATACTCTCCGGGAACGATGGTGCAGGTACATTGATGCTCAGACTGAGCAGGTTCGATAGTTCGTCCACGTCGACTTCTGATGCTCTCATCTACAATAGATCAGTATCGATTGGGCGGATGGACACCACCAACCGTAGTCTCGGTGGCCAACTGTAACCGGGGTCACGCTAGTGAAGATAACGTGCCATGCTAGCAGGCCAACAACATGATCCGTTTTTGACTACCCGCATCGTGGCTGTGGGAGATTGTTGGTGTGAAAGACCGGGGTAGGCGTGGACGGAGCAGAGACGTATTCTAGCGTCGTTTGGAGTCGGGCTGTCGCATAAGAGATAGTAGCTGCCGATCTGCAGAAGATCAAATTCCGAGACATATGATTTGTTCGTCCTCTGGCTGCTTCGTTTGCGAGTATGATAACAGTGCCGACGCGCTTCGGCGATGGATGTCGTGCAGGGTGGGCACCGTTCGGAATTGGACACGGGGTCTAGCCGCTCGTGCAGCGTGGCGGGCCGAGGACATGGTACTGGTAACACAAAGAACCTTTGAAGATGCTTTGGACGACAATCCTTCGAGAGTCAGCACAAGCACACCCTGACTGTGCGCTCCCATGTGAGCGTCGCCTATTCCGTCCATGTTGGTCTCTTCCGGAATCCTGCATCGGCAAGGAACAAATTCACTTACGTCAGCCTCAAATATACTCAAGAAGCAACTGGTGCATTCCGGTACATACAGCAACGCGCTCTGGTCGCACGTGGAATGGCATTCATCAACCTTGGAAGCGTAGCGAGCTGGTAGAGATGTGATCGCGCTGGATGGGCGCCTGCCGTAGGTTTGCCTGCATTGGGCAGACTCGCGCGCGTCTACCTGAGGTATTCCTGGGAGAGGACTGGACAGAGAATTAGCCCAATCCTCCGTACAGCTATAGGACCGCCATGGACGACGTGAGGAGGTGAAGACATTCGATCTTTCGTATATAAGGGGTGAGAACGCGTCGGATGATGGTCCAGGGCGCGAATCGAACGAAAGCGAGTACCCGGATGGTTGTCAGCGATGGTAACGCGCTTGTCTCGCGTTCCTTTGTAAGGTCATGGCGATGTCGCGTTGCGATGTCGGTTCTCGAGGTTGCAACATGTGGGGCAGCTCCCTCGGCTTCGAAGGCCGCCAAGCCCCAAAGGGCGGAAGTGCAGGTGCGGCGAGGAAAAAAATTGTTTATCATGCTGCCCCTTCCCCACTAGAGCGCTCTTACTTTCCAATAACCATGAGCCCAAACGCCATCACCAGCTGGGACAACAATCCCGCCACGCCGCTACGAAGACGCCGCCGCCGCCCACACTGAGAACTCGAGTTGAGAGTAGATGGACTGCTGCTGCATCTAGCGCCCAACGGCCATAACATTATTCTTCCACCAGGATACCCCATTTTTGGAGAGACGTGCCGAAACCTTCAGGAACACCACCAGGCTACGTATGTCGTCACTTGCTCTCTTACCTGCTGCCTATTCAATGTCCCGATGATGATTTTGTCATATTATAAAGATGTTAGACTTGCGATACCCCTTGAGCGCACAACGACTTCCTGAGAGACTACCCCACTTACATATCCCGCGTCTTCCGAACTGTTACCGCAACTGACGCGTCTTAGTAGCATATAAACCCGAGTTTTTACTCCAAGCCTCCCCACACCCCGCCATCACGTCAAAATGTGCGGTATCATTGCTGTGATCCACGGCGATCCCAAGTCGCAATCGGCTTCGGTCGAGGTGCACGATGCTCTCTACCTCCTCCAACATCGCGGCCAAGATGCTGCCGGAATAGTCAGTTGCAGTGCCGGTGGTCGCTTCCACCAGTGCAAGGGCAACGGTATGGCGTCGCGCGTCTTCCAGGACGGCGCACGCGTGTCCGACCTCCCCGGCTTCATGGGCCTCGGCCACCTGCGATACCCTACCGCCGGCAGCAGCGCGAACGCTGAGGCCCAGCCCTTCTACGTCAACAGCCCCTACGGTATCTGCATGACCCACAATGGCAACCTCATCAACGCGCCGGCACTGCGCCAGCGACTCGATCACGAGGCCCACAGACATATCAACACCGAGAGCGACAGCGAGCTCATGCTCAACATCTTCGCCGACGAGCTCAACGAGACGGGCAAGGCGCGTATCAACGCTGACGATTGCTTTGCGGCGCTGGAGAGGATGTACAAGCTTTGCACTGGTGGATGGGCCTGTACGGCCATGCTTGCGGGTATGTCAATATCCAATGATATCTGCTATGCTGTCATCGTGTAGATACTAACATTGTCTCAGGATTCGGCCTCATCGGTTTCCGCGACCCGTACGGTATTCGACCCATGGTGCTCGGCTCTCGCAAGTCGCAGGACGGCAAGAGCATGGATTACATGATGGCCTCAGAGAGCGTTGCGCTGGTCCAGTGCGGCTACAAGGACTTCTTCGATATCCTCCCCGGCCAAGCTGTCATCATCGAGAAGGGCAAGGAGCCCGTCTTCAGGCAAGTCGCCAAGCAAGAAGCGTATACCCCGGATATCTTCGAATACGTCTACTTCGCGCGACCTGACTCTGTCATTGACGGCATCGACGTGGATGAGAGCCGACGCAACATGGGCTTCACTCTCGCCGAGACCATCAAGAAGCAGCTTGGTCCCAAGACCATGGCTGAGATCGACGTGGTTATGCCGATTCCTGAGACTTCGATTACTTCTGCATTATGCGTTGCTGAGGCTCTCGAAAAGCCATACGTACAAGGTTTCGTCAAGAACCGTTACATCTTCCGCACATTCATCATGCCGTCGCAACAACTACGACAGAAGGGCGTCCGGGCCAAGCTGAATCCTATGAAGAAGAAGTTTGAAGGCAAGAACGTGCTGCTGGTTGATGACTCCATCGTTCGGGGTACTACGTCGCGTGAGATTGTCCTGATGGCGCGGGAAGCGGGTGCCAAGAAGGTCTACTTTACCTCGTGTGCACCGCCAATCACCAATGCCCACATCTACGGTATTGATCTGGCCTCTTCCTCGGAGCTGATCGCTCACCACCGCGACTCGGCAGCCATTGCTAAGCACATTGGCGCGGACGATGTCGTATACCAGAACCTTGAGGATCTACAGAGCGCTTGCGCACGTCTCTCCCCGCGGGATCCCGCAACGCAAAAGTTCGAAGTCGGTGTCTTCTGCGGCAAATATGTCACCCCGGTCGACGCTGGCTATTTCGAGCATCTCGAGAGAATTCGCGGAGAGAGCCGCAAACAAAAGGTCATGGAGAAGGCACGAGAGGCTGTCGTACACGGTACGGCCAATCCTCAACAGGTGCGCATGGCTGCCAAAGGCGTTGTAAGTTGAGCATTGAGAACGTTGTCTGGCAAGACTCCTTGTGACTAACGCGTAATACAACAGGAGGTTGACCAACATGGCAACGTCATCCCATCGGATGGCAATGGGCAACCCGATTGGCACCCGGCCAACGGTGTCAGTCAGACGTCCACGAGTGATGCGCTCGCTAACGGTAACGGGGAAGAGCGACGCGTTACCAGCAGCCAGGACATCAGCTTACACAACATGCACGATTACAACTGAGCAGCTACTCAATAGTTGTCAATCGTCGCTTTGCTACTGCAGCACGGATGACATTTTTTTATTTAGACGATGATGATACACACGTACCAGGAAAAGTTACGAAAGAGATGATCGGGATACAGCGCGGGACTGCCAAGGCGTAGGAGGGGATTTGTGTTCTTCAGAGACTTTCCGAATGTAGATCTGAGTTCTTGGAGGCCTCAAGACTAGGGTCACGCTGAGATCGAGCACGCACCTTTGCTTATGCTCTCTCGCTTCAGGATACCAATCCAACCGTCGTTTGCATAAGCCTTTTGGCCAGGCCTGTCAGCCGGGTCCTTCAGTCCCATTGGTGCACATTTGGTGGCCTCTCTGCACCAACACATGATATCCGTGCACATTTTCTTACCGGCTGCATTGCATCAATTCACACACGTGCTTAACGTTTCCGAAGACATCACACATCACGTGGTTGACTACCCACCTTGGCACCTTGAGAGTTCTCGCCACGCGCACGAGCTATTGTAGACTGTACACGAGGCCGCCATCTAAAAGTTCTTCAAAAGAAGGGAGAAGATGACGAATAAATTTTGCGCGCACCTGTTCGCTCAATACTGAGATGAGATATATAGGGAGTTCACTCAATGCTGAGCTCATGTCTCACACATGACGCCGCTCAGCCACCTAGAACTGACGCATCCTCTCAAGAGAATGACTTCCCGCGGACCGACTTCTTGCAGCAGCGGCCCGCAAGCCACAGACCATCAGTCACATCGACACGAGTCGCTCCTATTGACTTAGGCCATAGAAACGTTCTCGGCCAGCAGACTCCACGTCGCCATACTCAGCGATCACACTGGTCAGCGTTGTGCTTACTAAACTGAAGCCACGGCGTCAGGTGTACGAGCAAACTTCCTCATACTGCCAACAATGTCCCCTCTTTTGCAAGCTGTCCGGCGAGGAGGCATATGTCTGCCTGTGTCCGATCACTTGCATGGCAAGCCCATCAGACATGATGATGAATCACATTCGTATTCTGTTCACCGCAACAAGCCACGATGAGCTCCAACAAACGCCTCGAGCGAGAGGAGATGACGGGCGAAACCGAAAGCACTGAGGAATTGAGGTATAAAACCTCCAAGGAAGGATGTGTTTGGAAGGACAACCACGACAGCATCTTCTACAGCATCACTACATTCAATATCTTTTTAAACCACCAAAAGCCAAATCGTCAAGATGCAGTTCACCTCCACCATCGTCGCCGCCATCATGGCCTCAGTTGCCGTTGCTCAGATCTCGCTTGAGAACGTTGCCTCTTGTACGTCCCTTCCCCATCTACGCAGACTACCGTTCCCACTGACGTTCACCCCTCAGTCGAGGCCTACGCCAACGCCGACTGCGCGCCCCAAGCTCTGCAGCAGCAGAACATCCACAGCAACGAATGTGTATTCCTGCCCTTGCAGAGCGCCCGCGTCTTCTTCTTGGAGAAGACTCGTGCCAACTGCCGCCGTGAGTCGGGACAACGTTTATTTTGAATGATCGAGATCTAATGGGAATAGTCGAGTTCTACACCTCCAACGATTGCTCTGGTACACCAACCGACACCTTCACCACTGCTCCCAGCGACTGCATCAATGTATCGCAGAAGTTCTCTTACCAGGCTATCTGCTCTTAAGCGGGTCATTCCGGTTACCCTTATGATGGAGACCGAGTGACGACTTGGTGATTAGATGGAGAGGAGCTGGCAACAGCGCACTGCTTAGCTGAGAAGATGTACTCAGACAACAGTCATTACAATATATCTTCGATCCGACTTATTAGATCTAGTCTAGCTCGTTTGCCGTGTTCAACACACGGTGCGAACTAAGCTGTATTGAAATACATTGGGTCGCTACTATCACCACCTTCGAGTGAAACGTGGCCATCGCTAAGGCGTTAGGTGATGTGAGCAGGTAGAACAAATGATCGGAGAATTTTGCTTGTATGATGTGCTACTTCCATATGAAGCAAGTGCTTACTGTAAGGAAATTTGACCGAGCAATGTGTGAAGAGAATGTCTCTGCCAAGTTCCTTTTACTACAACCCAAGGATTAGGTGAGAGGAAGTCGTCAGGGAGTATGGAGAAGGCATTGGTCGTATATTGTAGTCACATGGATGGGACCTGGAGTTACCAAGACGTCGATGGACGAAACTGGCTGTCTATTGTCTCGCTGTTCCCATATTTATTGCGAGAAAGCACCCATAAAGCCACTCCAGATCACACCTCTACAGTTCATCACTTTCAACACAATCATCGCGATCATCCTGAACTCATCCACATCTTCAATCATGCATTTCTTCACCATCACCTTCGCACTCGCAGCGATAACCTTCGCCTCCCCCCTCACGCCCACCCGCCGCAACCCTGTCCCCAACCCCATTCCCAACGCTGGCTCCTTTACATCATGGTCGTGCTCTGAATGCGCTGCCAACAACCCCTGTCTCTCATTTCCACACGACAACATTGTGTCTGATGAGTGTTATCCGCTTGAGCCAAACCAGGCAAGTCTGCAATTACTACGCATCGCTCTTCGTGGCTGCGAGTGTAAGTAAACTTTTGTCCCGGCATGGCCACTGCGGTGGCTGATGAAGTGTGTAGTGCAACTCTTCGACTCGGTGGATTGTTCGGAAGAGGCCGGTGCGCCGTATGTGCTTAGTGAGCCGCCGACGTGTGATCCTGTGCCGGTGTTTAAGAGGGGGTACAAGATTGTTTGTTGAAGAGACGAGGTATGGTTCGTTGGGAGAGTTGATAGTGTGGATGGACGTTTTGAAGGCTTTTGTCGTCGTTGATAGCTATTGTTTGTTGGTATGTTAGTCGCATAGAACGAGCCTGGGTTGTCATTAGTTCAACACGTAATGATACCAGACACTCAAACTGCTGGGCTTTTCGTGAACGATCTTCAAGTCTTTCGGGTTTTGCGGGTGATAAAGGATTCCCAGCGTGGTGATGACCTCGTTGATGGATATTATCATAAGATCAAGGCAATCTTGCGGATGCCCTGATAACGGAACGATCTCCGGTTCAGTAGGATGTTTGTTGGGCGACTACGTTGGTCCGTCTATCAAAGCATACTGATCTGAATCCAATTACACAGACGCAAACCCTTGCAACTCTTTCAGCAACGCTGAAATCCAAGGTCTGGTGTTGTGACAAACTTTGAACGCTATGTCGGTGATGACGCGCGGAACTACCTTCTCCCTTCGCATCCATCATGGTACTTTCTCGTGTCTTACTAAATTCTAACCGCTCACATAGCTTCAGCCCTGACAACAACTTGTTTGCTTAAGTTGAAGCGGCTCTGAGAACGCAAGCTAGTTCTGAATGACCGTAGGTGAGTATGCCAGAAATCGAGTTTGATTTCGCTGCTGCGAGAGCTGACGCTTTCCACACCCTCTTATTCAAGTCTGCAGCTGGGGATTTGCCGCGAGGTGACTTCTTACGCTCAGACTGCATGAAACGCAGCACCGACACCAAGAATCCGTATCGCAGTTCATCTCTTATCACCACTCCGACTTGCAATCCGAAAGTTTCGGGGTTGGGTAAGCATCTCGTGGCATCGTCCCCATTGCCCCAAAGGCGTAACTCCAGGCCGCTGCACCTGGGCCCCAACAAACGCCACACCTCCATCCCCATGGACTCGGCAACAAGTAGCCGCCAAACGAAAGATCAGTAATGCGCATTACAATCGGACAAGACTCGCGCCCGCCTCTGAGGATCAGGAATTGAAAGGGCCGAACAGTTTCGGTGATGTAGCGCAATCATCGGACGGACGCCCCGGCACCACCTACGTCATGGACTCCTTGAGCAGAGCCGCATCCGCATTGGGGTCAGGAACAACGTCTTTTGCTCCACACAAGCGGCGCCTGGCACATGGAAATCCATATCATTCCGACACGTTCCAGACGCACGTCTCACTATTGCGGACATTTCGGCAGCCCTGCAACAGTGGTGGGATGATTGGCCGATGCTGCCCGAGGCGTCTTCTGGATTTCGCAGCTCCATGCTTTTTACAATGTGCAGGAGTAGGCTGCATGCTGTGCTGACAACGCGTAATCGCGACGACATAGCCGATATCCATGAGCTGCATCACAGCTGACAACACCTCGAAGATGCAGCAGAAGGAAGCGACTATACCGGATTCGGCAGATCTCGAAATTGTCATGCTGGAGATGCGACCCACAAAACCACGTTTTCTAGTGGCGGTCGACGCACCCAATGTGTAAGGCACGGCGATATCCAGACCCTGGACCCAAAGACCCTGTGCATTATCAATACGCGACGTCATGGGGGAGAAGTTTTCGAACGTAGCTCCAGCGACATTCATGGCACATGTAAGAATGAGCTGTAGGTTGGCTCTAATCATATATAACAGTAAGTCGCGGTAGTCTTTGTGTACATATCAATCAACTTCACATCAACTTTCATCTCTTTTGCAACAAGATACCCAAAAGTTTTTCCATCACGTCACCTTTCAACGTATATCACATCACAACACACCACCAAGATGCCTTCTTTCACCGTCTACAAGGGCTCCAAGGAGAGCAAGATCGTCAAGTCGCAAACCACCAAGCCCGACCTCGAGAACGACCAGGTCCTCATCAAAGTAACCGCCTCCGGTCTCTGCGGAACCGATGAGCACTACAAGGGTGCCGACATGGCCCTCGGCCACGAGGGTGTCGGTGTCGTAGAAGAGCTTGGACCCAACGTGCAGGACCTGAAGAAGGGCGACCGCGTCGGGTGGGGATACGAACACAACTCCTGTGGTCGCTGCGACAAGTGCCTCACAGGCCAGGAAACCTACTGCAGCGAGCGCCAAATGTACGGCATGGCCAACCTCGACCAGGGCAGCTTTGCTTCCCACTCCGTCCAGCGCGAGGCCTTCGTCTTCAAGGTTCCCGATGAGCTCACCGACGCCGAAGCCGCACCCCTGATGTGTGGTGGAGCCACCGTCTTCAACGCCCTGCACACCTACAACGTCAAGCCCACCGACCGCGTCGGTGTCATGGGTGTTGGCGGTCTCGGCCACTTGGCCATCCAGTACGCCGCCAAGATGGGTTGCGACGTCGTCGTCTTCTCCGGATCCGAGAGCAAGAAGGACGAGGCCATGAAGCTCGGCGCAAAGGAGTTCATCGCCATGAAGGGCAAGTCTGAGATCAGCGTCAGCCGCCCTGTTGACGCTCTCCTTGTCACCACTTCTGTCATGCCCGACTGGAAGCTCATGCTCCCTGTTCTCAACAACAACGCTATCATCTTCCCCATGACCGTTTCCGATGACGACTTTGCTATCAACCACATGGCTCTCATCGCCAAGGGCATTACTGTTCAGGGCTCTGTTGTCGCTGCTCGCGCTGTTCACCGCAGCATGTTGGCTTTCTCCGCGCTGCATGGTATTAAGCCTATCACCATGGAGTTCCCGCTCACCGAGAGTGGTATTGAGGAGGCAATGGCCACCCTCAGGGATGGAAAGATGAGGTACCGTGGTGTACTCAAGCCCCAGTAGATGGATGGCTTTGGATGGAAAGATGGTAATGGAAAGGTTAATGAGCGGTGTATGACTAGTAGATACCGATGATAGACTTACGAATCTCATATGTTTGAACGTATATCACATCCTGTCTTAGGTGATGACTTCTTTGTGAAGACTAACTAGCCATTGTCGGCGCATGAGCGCGGTGATTTCCCCTAACCGGGTACATGTATCTCCTCCTCCAAGAATCCGAAATGTATCGAAAGACCCTCTCGGCTTTCTATCTAGACCCATGCAGTTCTGGCCGTATGTATCGAAAACTCCAACGCAAGACATGCATCTATCCCGGAAACAAGCGGATAAGTACCGGTAAGATGTCTCTCGGCTCCATCGTCTGCAAAGCCGCAATGGCAGATCTCACATCCGTGACCAGTGTCCCTTCGACCTCAGTTGCACCACGTTTGACCCCCTTCCCATCCTGTCCCCTAGCCTCATTGGTCTGCGGTACGTACGGAGCCAGAAGCGCTTGCAACAGTCCATTACCACTGTTTCCCTCGCCTTCTCCCCGCTCAGGCAACACCGGGTTTGCCATATCGACATTCCCATCCTCGCTCTTCACCTCCTCAGCACGCACACCCATCTCCCTCTTCCCAGGCACCACCCCACCAACAAACTTGCCAACCTTCCTCTCGTACCGCTCCCTACCCAACTGTGACTCTGCAACACGCAACTCAGCCTCCCACTCTTTGCTCAGCTTCTTCATAGCGTTTTTGAGCAGCTTCTTCTGCGCACCACCAAACACGGTGAATAACTCCCATGGTCCTGTCTTCCAGGTCAAGATAAATGACTCTCGTGCAGCGAAGCAGGAGGTGGGTGTGTTGTGGTGCTCGATGACGGCGGCGAGGTATTGCTTTATGAAACGGATGGCAGCGGAAGGGATGGGTGCGTGGGTTGGTGTTGTTACTCGTCCGGGGCGATATGAGTCTATGGTTCCACGACGACGATCGAGTACTCCTGCTTCGCTGTATGCAGAGTTACTCTGGTCGCTTGACTGCGAGTGTTGAGCTAACAGCGCAACAAAGATCGCGGTGTTCCACCTCATGATGTCGTGAAAGCGTTGGAAATGGTGCGTTTGGTCGAGTCGGTAGAACCAGATCGCTCGAGTGATTTCCATACTTTGTTTTTCTTCATCTTTGATGGGCTTGCTCGCGTAGCGGTCGATGGTGGCGCGATTGTAGAGGAAGAAGGGGAGCTGGATATCTGGTGGTATATTGGGAAGATTTAGCGCCTGTGGAGTTTGATCGAGGATGTCGGCGAGGGTGACTGCGGGGATGTGGTTATGCGGTACGCCTTGAAGCTTGTTCTTTAGCAATAGTTGAAGGTCGACTTGATCGTGATGGTCAGGGCCTTCGGTGTTGTGCTCCAAGGCAGCGATGGCGTGTGGCATCGTGGACTTGGGTACCTCCAGGGCTAATAGTATGCGAGAGCAATGTGTCCAAAGTGCAATCCTCAAGAATAGTCGGTATTCAGCGCACGTGCGCAGATCCGTTTGCTCGCTGGTGGGGAAAATAGGAAGTGAAGGGCGGGAGCTTGCATACCTTCAAACGCCTACACACCGCCGCAGACGGAGGAGCAAACAGACACTGCGTTTTCGTCTTCCCGACCCCGCAAGTAGAAGAAGATTGTCGACTAGAACATCTCTGATATGCTATCCGAACTGCGAAGTCTCTCCTTGGTACTATTCTCAGAGCGAGTCTTTTCCAGCCTTGATCAGACGACGATTCGCAACGTTGCAACATACCCATGAACAAGTCATAGCAGTGACCCTAAAGGCGGTGCATAACAGATACCCCAAGCTCCGGTATCACCATGCTCATATCGAAAACAAATTTATCAGATAGGGACTGGCCGACGAGAAGCCCCTCGTAATCATTTGACCAAGCCGAGAAAGCGAGGAAATCCCATTCGGGGTTGAAGTAAAGGGTGCTTGGGACGATGAAATCATTCAATGGTGGCCACTTTGATATGAATGCTGTATTATCTTTACCTGGTTCTCTGGCCATAGCATTCATCAACACTCCCATCATATGGCGCGAGTCCTTCTCTGGCCATCGTAAAAATCGGCAAGGGATGCGTACGCGGTAAAGAAGAAAGCTTCCCCCGTCGAGATTCTTGACAAACACGAAGATATTGGCTCAGGGTCTGGTGCCCGTGAAGTGTAATGAGGAACCTGCTTCCGCACTATGCAAGTATTCTGGCGTTGCCACGAAACGCATCTCCTACACGTTCTAGGAAGGTTGAAGGGTCTGCTAGCCAGGGACTGGAGATGTCGACTTTAATTATGCGCTGACGCCGGATGGCGTGCCGCCATATCAATAATCGGATTTCTTTTGGGAGCCGTGAGAAGGGGTGAAACGTCGGACCTTCGGCTGGAATACCTGGGTTAAAGATGGGAATGGAGGTTTTGCAGACATGTTGGGCTATAGACTGCTGAATGGACAGTGTAATGAAGGAATATACTAGCACCCGCAAAACATCCAAGTTACTATCAACGATGTCTGTAATGGAAAAGACGGGTGTGCTAGGCACCAGCTTTCGGAAACCGTACCGCATGCGGGGCGTGACACAAGCTTCTTGGTCAGGTGTTGTCCAGTTGGTGGAAACCCCAGATTCGAGAGACGAAGTTTTCGAAGGCGTTCGGCGGTCGCAGTCAAGTCTTGAGACGAATTACAGACTTCAACACACCAATTGAAAGAGATGAGAAGTGAATTGACAAAACTTTGGTGCAGCCCGTTGCTTGTCACGCCAGGCAGCTTCATGTCTCCTGGTGAATTGAGCTGGAGAACTTGAGTATCTTCTACGAGCATCCGCCATGTTGATGAGAGTTTCCGTCAAACAAAAGATCACAAAGAACGTCAGTAAGATCGTTGATGCAGGTTTGTTGATGTTGGTCAAACGTGCGGTTACGCGTTCGCGCCCACTTGTTGGTGGGGCAGCTCCACCGCTAGGC
>Ga0265798_10002625_pt1 | contig 26259 bp, 23 predicted proteins | sample P3T30metagenome_FD_192430 | JGI IMG/M metagenome (GOLD analysis project Ga0265798, IMG submission 192430) | Plant litter microbial communities from East Loma Ridge, Irvine, California - P3 T30 | ecosystem: Environmental > Terrestrial > Plant litter > Unclassified | place: USA: California...
CGCCGCCGGTCGAGTGGCCGACCAGCACCGCCTTCTTCAGGTCGAGGTGGTCGATCAGGGCGGCCAGGTCGTCGGCGTAGGTGTCCATGTCGTTGCCGCTCCACGGCTGGCTCGACAGGCCGTGGCCACGGCGGTCGTGGGCGATCACGCGGTAGCCGTGCGAGGCGAGGAAGAACATCTGGTCTTCCCAGGCGTCGCCCTGCAGGGGCCAGCCGTGGCTGAAGACCACCGGCCGGCCGCTGCCCCAATCCCTGTAGTGAATGACGGTGCCGTCGGACACGGTGAGGTAGTTGCCGGCGCGTGCGTTCGGCTGCGCTGGCGCCGAGGGCTTGGCGCCGGCCGCGGCGGCGGCAGTGCCGGCGGCGGCCAGGCCAGCGCCGGCGGCGGCCGCGGCGACGCCGGTCAGCAGCGAGCGGCGCGAGGGGGAGTTGTTCGACATGGTGGTCCTTTCAGTTTGGTGGGCGGGTCTCGAGTGACTGCCTGTGGGTGCAGTGCAGACCAGTGTAGGACCGGGCGGCGCCGCCGGCACTGGCCGAAAGGCCGGGCGCCCGCTGGCCGAATGGGAGGGGCGGGGCGGCAAGGCGCGCCCTACGATGCTTCCACGTCGCGGTGGCCTGGGGCTCGCTGGATCCCCGGCACCGCACCGAAGGAGCAACGATGAGCGACCCCCGGCAACTACATCCTCAGGCCCGAATCCAGGGCATGGCGCTGGGATTCCTGGCCGGGTATGCCGATACGCTCGGCTTCCTGGCCCTGGCCGACCCGGCGCTGCTGTCCGAAAAACCGGGGCAGGCAGCGGCCGCGCCGGCAACCGCGGCGGCGCCGGCCAGCGCTTTCCTGAATTTCCGAGCGTTTCCCCCGCGGCAGCGTCCACTTGGGCGCGCCGCATCATCCAACCACAAAAGGTGACACCATGCGCAATCCAAAACTCGAGGTCCTGACCCCGCAGAACAGCCAGATGATCTTCATCGACCACCAGCCGCAGATGGCTTTCGGGGTGCAGTCGATCGACCGCCAGACCCTGAAGAACAACGTGGTCGGCCTGGCCAAGGCAGCCTGCGTGTTCGATGTCCCGACCATCATCACCACGGTCGAAACCGAGCGCTTCTCCGGCCACACCTACCCGGAGCTGCTCGACGTCTTCCCGGGCAAGCAGATCCTGGAACGGACCTCGATGAATTCCTGGGACGACCGGAAGGTGCGCGACGCGCTCGCGGCCAACGGCCGCAAGAAGGTCGTGGTCGCCGGCCTGTGGACCGAAGTCTGCAACACCACCTTCGCGCTGTGCGCCATGCTCGAAGGCGACTACGAGATCTACATGGTCTCCGACGCCTCGGGCGGCACCACGAAAGAAGCCCACGACCTCGCCATGCAGCGCATGATCCAGGCCGGCGCGGTGCCGGTCACCTGGCAGCAGGTGCTGCTGGAATGGCAGCGCGACTGGGCCCACCGCGACACCTACAACGATGTGATGGACATCGTGCGCACGCACTCGGGCGCCTACGGCATGGGCGTCGACTACGCCTACACCATGGTGCACAAGGCGCCGCAGCGCATCAGCGGCAGCCACGAGACGCTGGCCCCCGTGCCCGCCGCCTAGGCAAGCCATGAAAATCTACCTGGTATCGCTGGGCGCCGGCATCCTGGTCGGCCTGGACTACGCGCTGCTGCAGGTACGGTCGCCGGCCCCGCCGGCGATTGCCCTGGTCGGCCTGCTCGGCATCCTGGCCGGCGAGCAGGCCGGCGCCATCGTCAAGCGGGTGCTCGCCGGGGAGCCGGTCACCGTAGGCTGGCTGCGCACCGAGTGCGTGGCCAGGGTCACCGGCGTCCCGGTGGCCGCCGAGGCAAAATCCGACCCCGCGCACGATGCTGTGTAAAATCGCGCTGCAGGCGACATCACCGCCTGGGCCGGATCGGGAGGCGGGCATGGACATCGGGGATTCGCAGATGCAGGCGCAGGCCTCCGGCGCGGCCATCTACGTCGTCGACGACGACGACGGCGTGCGCGCCGCCGTGCTCGACCTGCTGCAGGCCGAGGGCTATGCCCCGCGCGGCTTCGCCGCCGGCGCTGACTTCGTGGCCGGCGTCGGCGGCGAGGCTCCGTCCTGCCTGGTGTGCGACATGCACATGCCCGGCCTCGACGGCTTCGCGGTTGCCGCCGCACTGGCGCGCGAAGGCATCGATATTCCTGTCATCTTCATGACCGGCTTCGGCACCATTCCCATGTCGGTGCGGGCGATGAAGGCCGGCGCGGTGGAATTCCTCACCAAGCCGGTCGTGCCGGACGCGCTGCTCGGCGCCGTGCGCGAGGCGCTGGCGATCGACGCGGCGCGCCTGGGCGGGCGCCGCGAACTGGCCGAGCTGCGCCGGCGCCACGCCAGCCTGACCCCGCGCGAACGCGAAACCATGCAGCTGGTGATCGGCGGCCTGCTGAACAAACAGGTGGCCGACGCGCTGGGCGTGAGCGAAATCATGGCCAAGACCCACAAGCGCAAGGTCATGGAAAAGATGGCGGCGCGCTCGCTGCCCGACTTGGTGCGCCACGCCGAGCGGCTGCACATCGTGAAGACGCGCAGCCGCTGAAGCGTCGGAAGAAGCGTCAGAACGCGTGGCGCAGGCCGAGCGCGGCGCCAACCGCGGTGGCGCCGGGCGGCGTGTCGAGCTCATTGATGGCGAAGTCGGCGATCCCGCGCCGGCGGTTGTCCAGGCGCGTGTAGAAAGCGAACACGCTTGTCCGCTTCGACAGCGCATAGTCATAGCCCAGGGTCGCGTGCACGGCGCCGGTGTCCGCGCCGCTGCGGGCAAACCCGACCGCCTCGCTCGCGCCGCCCTTGCCGTCGCGCGCCTTGGCCACGCCCAGCTTCCAGGCATGCGGCCCAACCTGGTGCGTGAGCGACACATAATAGGCACGCCGTTCCAGGCTGCCATCCACCGTCTCGTAGTGCAGCTGCTCGGCCACCCCAGCCAGGCGCGTTTGTCCGAACTGCCAGGCTGCGCCAAATTTCGTGCCACGGTCGTCCAGCCCCGGCCCGCGGTATGCGCGGTGGCGTTCGTGGGCCAGCGTCGCGTACAGGCGTCCCTGGTCCAGCACCAGCGCGCCCGACGTGAGTGAAGGCTTGGCGCCATCCGGCGGCGACTCCTCGTTGAAGCCATGCGCCAGGCGCAAGGTCAGGCCGCGCCAGGCGGGCGTCCAGTAGTGCAGGCTGTTCTTCTGGCGGCGGTCGAACGAGCTGGTGTCGCTGGCGTTGTCGGCGCTGGCGGCCGCGCCATTGCCCATGATGCTCATGTAGCCAGCGGTGGTGGGATAGAAGGGATCGAGGCCGGCCGTGGCGCCGTTGTAGGGCGTGCTCCAGTTACCGGCGAACAGCGTGCCCCAGCGGCCTTCGAGGCCGACCCGGGTGTCGCGCGCGGCCACCGTGCCGGCGCCCGTGTCCGGCGACAGCGTGCCCTCGACCTGGAACACGAGGCGCGTGTCTCCGCCGAGCGCCTCGCTGCCGCGCACGCCGAACACCGAACGGTAGTTCGACAGCCGCGTGCGCGTTCCCTCGCCGGCGCCGCCGCCCTGCAGGCGCAGGGCTTCGGCGCCCAGGTTCAGGCGCCCATACAGCTGCAGCTTGTCGGCCTGCGCCAGGCAGGGATTGGACGCCAGGGCGAGCAGGGTGGTGCGGAGCATGGTTTTCATGGCGCGCTGCGGTCAGTGGTAACCGGCCTATCCTAGCGTGCAATCGGCCTCGCGGCCCCCGTCCTTTGGCAAGGGACGGCGTCGTCGCGCAGGCGGATAATCACCCATCGAAAAAATCGACGATAGGCCGTCAAACAACGCGTTTTTCTTTCGTTGACCAAGCGTCCATAATGGTTTTCATGCAAGGAGGCGGGCGCAAGCAGCCCCGATCAACCCAACCGCATTTCCATCAACCTGAAGGAGAACGACCATGCACACCACCCAACTCTACCCGATCGGCCGCGCCCTGGCCGGCGTCCTTTTCGTCGTGTCCGGCATCGGCAAGGTGATCGGCTTTGCCGGGGTCGCGGCCTGGATGAACAGTGCGGGCATTCCCGCCGCCGGCGTGCTGCTGGTGCTGACCATCCTGCTCGAGATCGGCGGCGGGCTGGCCCTGGTCACCGGAATCCAGGCGCGCTTGGCCGCGCTGGCGCTGGCGCTGTTCCTGGTGCCGGTGACGCTGGTCTTCCACGGCTTCTGGCATGCCGACCCGGCCGAGTTCCAGAACCAGCTGAACCACTTCCTGAAAAACCTGTCCATCCTGGGCGGCATGCTGATCATCTTCGGCATCGAAAGCGAACGCCAGGCCGTGCGCCGCGGTGGCGCCGCGACCCTGCGCCGCCAGCCAGCCTGAATCGAGCACATATACAGGAGACACACCATGGAAGTGACGACCCGCCGCGGCGCCGGGCCGCTGCAGCAAATCATCGAGATCGGACCGCACCAGGTGCTGACCGACGCCCCGGTCGAATCCGGCGGCGAGGCGAGCGGCCCGGCCCCGCACGACCTGCTGGCGGCGGCGCTCGCGGCCTGCACCACGCTGACCGTCAACCTGTACGCCCGGCGCAAGGGCTGGAAGCTGGACGAGGTGCTGGTCTCGGTCCAGCACGGGCAGGAGGGCGCCGCCTATGCCTTCCAGCGCCGCATCCGCCTGGTCGGCGCGCTCGGTGACGACGAGCGTGCGCGCCTGCTGGACATCGCCAACAAGTGCCCGGTCCACAAGACGCTCTCCGGTCCGATCACCATCGGCACTGTGCTGGAATAAGCGCTGGCTGTCCCGGCAATCACGCACGGGACGGCCAGGCTGGCCAGGGCCAGCGTCAAACCATCCCGCGCGGCGCCTCTGCGCCGCCGCCCCAACCACGAAAGGCTACGCCATGACCACCTCCACCCGATCGCCACGCGCGCTCGTCCTCGCCGCCCTCGCCGCCGGCATGCTGTGCGCCGGACTGGCCCAGGCCCAGGCCGACCTGATCCTCACCAACGGCAAGATCGCGACCATGGCGCGCGAGGGCGAATTCGTCCAGGCGCTCGCCGTCAAGGACGGCAAGGTGCTGGCCACCGGCAGCAATGCCGCCGTATTGCAGCTGAAGACGAAGACCACCCAGCTGGTCGACGCCGGCGGACGCACCGTGATCCCTGGCCTGAACGACTCGCACCTGCATGTCATCCGCGAGGGCCTCAACTACAACATGGAGCTGCGCTGGGACGGCGTCACCTCGCTCAAGCGCGCCCTGCAGATGCTGAAGGAACAGGCCGCGCGCACGCCGGACGGCGAATGGGTGAAGGTGGTCGGCGGCTGGAACGAATACCAGTTCGAAGAAAAGCGCCTGCCGACGCTGGAAGAGATCAACGCCGCGGTGCCGGACCGCCCGGTGTTCATCCTCTACCTGTACGGCCTGGGCTTCCTGAACCAGAAGGGCGTGGCCACCCTCGGCTACGACAAGAACACGCGGTTCAAGGACGGCGTGGTGGAGCTCGACGCCGCCGGTAAGCCGACCGGTAAATTGATCGCCAAGCCGAACGCCCTGATCCTGTACTCGACCCTGGCCAAGACGAATAAACTCGGTCGCGCGGACCAGGTGAATTCGACGCTGCACTTCTACCGCGAGCTCAATCGCCTGGGCCTGACCAGCGCCATCGATGCCGGCGGCGGTTTCCAGAACTATCCCGACGACTACGGCGTCACGCTGGAGCTGGCGCGCGAAGGCAAGCTGACCGTGCGCACCTCCTACTACCTGTTCGCCCAGCGCGCCGGCAAGGAGCTGGAAGACTTCCAGCGCTGGCTGACGATGACGCACCCGAAGAAGAACGACCACATGTTCTACGCGAACGGCTTCTCGGCCGAGGGCGGCGGCGAGAACCTGGTGTCCAGCGCCGCCGACTTCGAGAACTTCCTCGAGCCGCGCCCCGACCTGCCGGAAGCGATGGAAGGGGAACTGGAGGCCGTGGTCAGCCTGCTGGTGAAGAACCGCTGGCCCTTCCGCCTGCACGCCACCTATGGCGAAAGCATCGACCGCGACCTGGCCGTGATCGAGAAGGTGAACAAGCAGACGCCCTTGAACGGCCTGCGCTTCATCGTCGACCACGGCGAGACCATCACCGACGCCCAGCTGGCGCGCATCAAGAAGCTCGGCGGCGGCGTGGCGGTGCAGGACCGCATGCACTTCCAGGGCGAGGCCTACTGGAAGCGCTACGGCGAGCAGACGCGCCAGATGCCGCCGATCCGCAAGATGCTCGACATGGGCGTGCCGGTGGGCCTGGGCACCGACGGCACCCGGGTGTCGAGCTACAACCCGTGGCCGTCGGTGTACTGGGCGGTGACCGGCAAGACCGCCGGCGGCATGCGGCTCTGGCGGGACCAGGATGTGCCGAGCCGCTACGAGGCGCTGAAGCTGATGACCACGGGGTCGGCCTGGATGAGCGGCGAGGAAAAACTGAAGGGCACCCTGCAGCGCGGCCAGTACGCCGACTTCGTGGTGCTGCCGCAGGATTACTTCACGGTCGACGCCGAGAAGATCAAGCGCCTGGAAAGCCTGCTGACGGTCGTCAACGGCAAGGTGGTGTACGGCGCCGGCGCCTACGCGCCGCTGGCGCCGCAGCTGCCGCCGGTCTCGCCGGCGTGGAGCCCGGTGGCGGCGTATGGCGGCTACCAGGACCGCTGAGCGACTGCGCGCCTGTGCTAGAGTGCTTTCCACTTTGGATGCTCGACATGGCATCGCGACGACGCGGGAGGCAGCATGGCGCAGGTGAATGGCCCGGGTGGGCAGCAAGTGATTGGCCTGATCGGCGGGATGAGCTGGAAAAGCTCGGCCGAGTACTACCGCCTGATCAACGAGGGCGTGCGCGACAGGCTGGGCGGCCTGCACTCCGCCCGCTGCCTGATGTGGTCCTTCGACTTCGCCGACATCGAAGTCCTGCAGCGCGGCGACCGCTGGGACGAGGCGGCCGCCATGCTGGCCGACGCCGCGCAGCGCCTGGAACGCGGCGGCGCCGACTTCCTCGTCATCGCCACCAACACCATGCATATCGCCGCGCCCCAGGTGCAGGCGGCGTGCGGCCTGCCGCTGCTGCACATCGCCGACCCTACCGCCGCGCGCATCAAGGCCGCCGGGCTGCGGCGCGTGGGGCTGCTCGGCACGGCCTTCACGATGGAGCAGGATTTCTACAAGGGCCGGCTCGAACGCGAGCACGGGCTGGCGGTGCTGGTGCCGGAAGCCGCCGGGCGCGCGGTCATTCACCGCATTATCTACGAGGAGCTGGTGCAGGGCAGGATCGTGGACGCCTCGCGCCAGGCCTGCCGCGAGGTGATCGCCAGCCTGGTGGCGCGCGGCGCGGAGGCGATCATCCTCGGCTGCACCGAGATCATGCTGCTGGTCGGGCCGCAAGACAGCCGGGTGCCGCTGTTCGATACCACCGGCCTGCATGCGCGAGCGGCGGTGGAGCGCGCGCTCGGAATCGTCGATGCGCGCGTGGACGCGGCATGAGCGCGCTCCTTGCCTCCCCTGGCACGACCCTGATCCCCGTATCGGTCGACCATGCCGCGGCGCTGGCATCGCTGGTCGGCGCAAACATCGGCCACTTGCGCACCTACTTGCCACAGGTGGCGGAGCTGGCATCAAGCGAGGCGGCGCGCAGGCACCTGCAAGCCGCAACCGGCAGGTCGCAGCGCGGCGACGTCCATGAGTGGCACATCTTTGTCGACGCCGATGACCGCAAGGCCAAGGTCGGCTACTTCATCGGGAGCCGCTACCAGGGCCGGGGCATCGTGACCGCGTCGGTCCGCGCCGTGCTCGCCCATTGTTTCGGCGAGCTGGGACTGAACCGCATCGAGCTGCGCTGCGCGGCGGACAATGCGCCGAGCATACGGGTCGCGCAGCGGCTGGGATTCGTGCTAGAGGGCATACTGCGCGAGGATGAATGGCTCGATGGGCGTTTCGTCGACCAGCACCTGTATTCCCTGCTGCGGCGTGCGTTCCTTGCGCAGGGCAGTCGCCAGGCCGCTCCATGACTGCACGCGTCTTGCCCGAGGCCGACAGGTTCGCCACTTGCCCGCTGGGTGGCGTAGTAGTGGACTATTACGCCAGCGTGGTTTCGCCGGTGTACGTGTCGTTGAGTCCTTTCATGTCATCGGCATCGCCCGGCTAGCTCGAATCCATCTTAGGCAAGGACGAAGCATGGCCGGACCGTACGGCCATCGGTGCGAACTGTGCGCCGTTGGCTGGCAGGCAGTCGCGGACATGTGTGGCTTGCCAGGCGTGGCCGCGGCGGATACCGCACTGCGTACCGGGATCGGAGCATCGACACCCGGGTTTCAAGACCAGGATCACAGGTGGCCAGGGGCCGGCAACACAGACTGGCCGAAGCGGCAGGCTTGCTGGTAGAGTAACGGCCATTCCCCACCTGCAGTTTCGTTCTCCAGACATGCCACCAGCCCTCCGATTTGCCGCCAGCGCCGTGCTGGCCCTGCACCTGGCCGCGGCGCCGGTTATGGCTGCCGCACCAGCGTCGGCTACCGCGCCGGCTACCGCGCCGGCTACCGCGCGCACCGTCGCCGACGCACGGCCGCTGATCGCCATGCAGCACACCAGCTGGACGGCGGGCGAGGGCGCGCCGACCGGCATTAGCGGCATCGCCCAGACCCCGGACGGCTGGCTGTGGCTCGGCAGCGCGGCAGGCCTGTTCCGCTTCGACGGCGTGCGCTTCCAGCGTGCGCCGGCCGCGCTGGCACCGCTGTCCTCGAACATCGCCAGGCTTGGCCTGCTGGGCGACGGCGCCTTGTGGATCGTCTACCGCTACGGCGGCGCCAGCCTGATGAAGGACGGGAAGATGCGTCACTTCCGCGTGGGCGAGGCCGGCACGCCGGGCGGCACGCCGGCCGCGATGGCGCGTGACGCCAGCGGGCGCTTGTGGCTGGCCGCGCCGCGCGCGCTGCGCGTGCTGGGCGCCAACGGCAACTGGGAAGCGCCGCCCGCCAGCCTGGGCGCGCCCGAGGGCGATGTGGTGTCGATGCTGGCCGCCCGCGACGGCAGCTTCTGGGTGCGCACCAACAGCGCCGTGTACGGCCTGGCGGAAGGCGCCACGCGCTTCGAGCGAACGATCGACGTGAAGGGCTTCGGCAAGCTGGCTGAAGACCGGGACGGCAACGTCTGGAGCTCGGACATGCTGGGCGCCGGACTGTACCTGGTCAAAGGGGCGCCGGGCACCGACCCCGACACCTGGCGTACCCAGGACCGGCTCAGCGACTTCGCCTTCGACCGCGCTGGATTCGTCTGGCAGCCGGGCTACGCGGGTGCGTCGCGCCTCGCGCCGCACAGCGGGCGCAGCCAGTTCACCGACAGCGAACACGGGCTCTCCGGCCAGCACGGGTATGCGGTGCTCGAGGACCGCGAAGGCAGCATCTGGATTGGCACTGAAAACGGCATCGACCGTTTCCGCGACTACCGGCTGCATGGGCTCGACCTGCCGCGCTATATCGGGAGCGCCCGCGCCCTGGCCGCGCGGGCGGAAGGCGGCGTCTGGGTCGACCGCTCCTTCCTGGCGGACGCGGATGCCGCGCCGGTACAGTTTGCACCGGAGGGTTCGGTAGCCGATCTCACCACCGCGCTGCATGCGGCGCCGGACGGCACGCTGTGGAGCGGCGGCATCGGCGGCATGTGGCGTGTGCGGGCGGGCCAGGCCCCGGGCCAGCGCGAGCCGGTCGAGCAGCCGGCCGACTTGCAGGATCCGAAGGCCACGGTGGTGTTTTCCATGGCCAGCGATGCGCGCGGCGGCCTCTGGGTGAGCATGGGCCGGCGCGGCCTCTACACATGGCGCGACGGGCAATGGACGCGCAACGGCGGCGTCGCCGCGCTCGACGGCATGGCGCCGGTGATCGTGGCGGCGGACGGCAAGCGCATGTGGTTCGGCGCCCCCGACAACGGCCTTGCCATCCTCGAGGACGGCAAGGTGCGCCGCCCCGGGAACGCCGAGGGTCTGCAGGTCGGCACCGTGATGGCGATCCTGCCAGCGAGCGCCGGTGCGGGCGCCTGGATCGGCGGCGAAAATGGCCTGGCCTGGTTCGACGGCCAGCGCTTCATCGCCATCGTCGGCCGCGGCGGCGAGCCGTTCGCCGGCATCAACGGCATGGTGTTCGACGCCGGCGGTACCCTGTGGCTGAACGGCGGCGCCGGCTTGTCCGCGATTGCTGCGGACGAACTGCGGCAGGCGGCCGGGAGCGCCGCGTACCGGGTGCAGTTCGAGCGCCTGGATTACCGCGACGGCTTGCCGGGAGCGGCCAGCGGCATCACGCCGCTGCCGTCGGCGATCCGAAGCAAGGACGGCAAGCTGTGGTTCTCGGTCATGGGCGGCACCGTTGCGTTCGATCCGGCCGCACTGCCGCGCAACCGGCTGGCGCCGCCGGTGATGATCACCGCCTTGCGCGCCGATGGCGCCGAGATCGCGGCGGTCGACGGCGTGCGCCTGGCGCCGCACACCGGCACGCTGGAGATCGACTTCACGGCCCTGAGCTACCGCGCGCCCGAGCGCATGCGCTTTCGCTACCGGCTCGACGGCGTCGACGCCGGCTGGCAGGAACCGGAACGGCGCCGCTCTGCCTCGTACACCAACCTGGCGCCGGGCAGCTACCGTTTCCGCGTGCTGGCCGCGAACGACGACGGTGTCTGGAACGAGCAGGGCGCCACGCTCGCCTTCGACGTTGAGCCGAGCGTGACGCAGTCGACGCCGTTTCGCATCGCGGCCGCGGGCGCACTGGTAATCGGCCTGTGGCTGCTGCACCGCATGCGCTTGCGGCGCGTGGCGCGCCGGGTGACCGAGCAGCTGACCGCGCGTCTGGCCGAGCGCGAGCGCATCGCGCGCGAACTGCACGACACCGTGCTGCAATCGATCCAGGGCCTGGTGCTGAAGATCGGCGCCGCCGTCCAGCGCCTGCGCGACGACGAGCGCAAGCCGCTGGAAGAGGCGCTGGCCGCCGCCAGCCAGGTGCTGGGCGAAGGGCGCGACCGCGTGGCGGGCCTGCGCGGCGAAGGCCTGGGCCAAGCCAGCCTGGCGCACGCGATCCTGGCATATGGCGAGCCGCTGGCGCAATCCGGCGCCGTGCGTTTCGCGGTGCTGACCGAAGGCGAACCGGCCGAACTGGACGAAACCGTCCGCGACGAAGTATTCGCCATCGTGCGCGAGGCGGTGTGGAACGCCTTCTTGCACGCCCGGCCGCAGACGGTGACGGTGCGCTTGCGCTTCGACCCCGGCATGCTGGCCGTGACAATCAGCGACGATGGTCTCGGCATCCCGCCCGAGGTCATGGACGGCGGCGGACGCGCCGGCCACTGGGGCATACCCGGCATGCGCGAGCGCGCCGCAGGCATCGGCCGGCTGGACGCCGCGTCCACGCCTGGCCACGGCACTACCTGGACGCTTGCCGTTCCCCTGCACGACACGATTGAAGCCTGAACCTGATGAACACACCCGGTCTTACCATTTCCCGCATCCTGCACGCGGGCTACGTCTTCGACTGCGAAGGCACGCGCATCGCCTTCGACACGGTCTTCGAAAACCCCTTCAGCCGCAACTGCCACGCTTTTCCGAGCATGCGCTTCGACGAAGCCGCGATCCGGCGCGAGCGCTTCGACGCCGTCTTCATCTCGCACTTCCACGACGACCACTGCTCGCTCGACAGCCTGGACCTGCTGGACCGCGCCACGCCCATCTACCTGTACTGCATCTTCGACGAGCTGTTCGACATGATCCGCCAGCTCGGCTTCACGCACGTGCATGCGCTGCGCCTGGACGGGACGGTGACGGTCGGGCCTTTCCAGGTGACGCCGCGCGAAGCGATGGATGCCGACGTCGACTCGATGTTCCAGGTGCGCGCCGCCGGCATGAACGTGCTGAACGTGGTCGATTCCTGGATCGACGATACGACCCTGGCGCAGCTGGTGGCAGAGGGGCCCTGGGACATGGTCCTGTGGCCCTTCCAGACCATGCGCGAGCTCGAGGTGCTGGCGCCGTCGCGCCATGCGGCCGCGCCGCCGACGCTGCCCGAGGAGTGGATCGCGCAGCTGCAGGCACTGCAACCGCGCTACGTGGTACCGAGTTCCTGCCAGTTCCTGCAGGAGCCGTGGTCCTGGTACAACCGCGCCTTCTTCCCGATCTCGTATGCGCAGTTCGGGCGCGAGGTGGGCGCGGCGCTGCCGCAGGCGCAGGTGGTGCGGCTCGATCCCGGCGTGTCGGTGCGGATCGATGCGTCGGGGCTGGCGCTGGCGCCGCGCTTGCCCTGGGTGATTCCGGTGGGCGAGCAGGACGTCGACTACATTTATGAGGGCAATGCGGCGGCGCCGCCGACGAGCGAGATCGCGTGTCACTTCGCGCCGTTGACGGGCGCCCAGCGCCAACGGGTGCTGGACTATTGCAGCACGCAGCTGGCCGCGCAATACGGCGACGTCGAAGCGTCGTCGGATTATTTCGACCAGCCGCGCATCTGGCAGTTGTCGGTGGTCGACAGCGATGGCGGCGCGACGCACTGGCGCTACCGCCTGGACCCGAACGGTACGGCGGCGCCCGACGACAGCGATGCGCCGCTCGGCTGGACCACCGAGATCCCGGCCACCAAGCTGCATGGCGCGCTGGAGCAGGGCGAGTCGATGACCACGATGTACATGCGCATCAACGACGCCGTGTTCGACCCCGATACCGAACGCGATTTGCTCGATGCAGACGTGGTCGACGATCCGCTGGTCCGCTGCCTGTTCAGCGCCAGCTTCGGCGCCTACCAGGCCGCGCAGCTGAAACGCCTGCTCGCGCGATAAAGCCGCGGCTTACTTGCCGAGCAGGCGCAGCGACTGCTCCCAGTTGTCTTCCCACTCCAGCAGGCAGTCCTGGGTCTTGAAGGCGCGCTTGAGTGCCCCGAGCGGCGCGCGGTACACATCGTGCAGGCCGAGCGCCAGCGTCACCGGGTTCCACACCGCATTGCGCTTCGACTTGCGCACGCTGGCTTTGACACGGGCGCCATCGTCGCCGAAGATGCCGATCGCGTCGTCCAGCGCCTTGTCGAGGTTCATGCGCACCACCGGCCCAAAGGCCGCCAGCACCTCGGCCTTGCTGATGCCCAGCTGCGTTTCCTTCGCTGGGCGCTGCGCTTGCGGTTGCTCCTGCAGGGTGGATTCCCGCGTCCACGCCGTCGTCCCGTCGCCCACCGCACCCGGTGCGCTCGCCGCATGCTTCACCTTGCCAGCCAGCTTCTCAAGATCCTTCTTCTGGAACAGCACGTCCCCCAGCGCCCGCGTAAACCCCGGCTCCGGCAGCACCGCAATGATCTTGTACACATCCTTGGTCCGCGTGATCAGCACATCCTCGCTGCCGCTCGCCAGCCTGGCGATATCGCGCGCATAAAAGATCGGCGCCGCATAGCCGCCATTCGCATCGCCGAACAGTTCGGGATACGCCGGGTCGTAGGCTAGCCACACATACGGCGTGAGTTCGTGTTCCAGCAGGCGCGCCAGGGTCCAGGGCGTGCCGGTCTGCGCGGCCAGCCAGGCGCAGGCCTCAGTGATGGTGGCGCGGAAGGGAAGGTCGGTGGTGCTCATGATGCTTTCGTGGGATGGTCGCGCCAGCATTGTAGTGCGAAGCGCCCACTAGTGCCGATTCATGAATCCTGTTCATGGGACTTAGCAAACGAACAGTCTGTTCAGCATGGCGCGCAGGGGTTACAGTCAACCATGGCCGCATTGGCATCAACGCCTGCGTCTCCTTTCGAATGACGCGGCACCAGCGAGGACAGAGCGACGATGAAATTCGATACCCCGGCAAGCACCAACCCCATCGACCGCCTGCGTGTGGTCGGCAAGCCCACCCCGCGCATCGACGGTCCGCTGAAGACCACCGGCACCGCCACCTACGCCTACGAACAGGACGCGCAGGCGCCACACGCCGCCTACGGCTACATCGTCGGCGCCGGCATCGCCAAGGGCCGCATCCTCGATATCGACCTGCGGGCCGCGCGCCAGTCGCCGGGCGTGGCCGGCATCGTCACCGCGCAGAACGCGGGCAAGCTGGGCGTCGGCGGCTTCTACGTGGCCAAGGCGCTGGCCGGTCCCGAGATCGACCACTACCACCAGGCGGTGGCGATCGTCGTGGCCGAGACGTTCGAGCAGGCGCGCGCCGCCGCCGGCCTGGTGCGCGTGCGTTACGCCGCCGCGAAAGGCAGCTACGACCTGGCCAAGGCGCCGCCCAAGCCGCCAGGTAAACAGGAGCTGCAGAAGGAGGATGCCCTGCGCACGGCGGTCGGCGACTTCGACGGCGGCTTTGCCAGCGCCCCGGTCACGCTCGACGCCCGCTACACCACGCCCGACCACGCGCACGCGATGATGGAGCCGCACGCCACCATCGCGGCGTGGGAAGGCGAGCAGCTGACGCTGTGGACCGCGATCCAGCTGGTGACCTGGGGCACGCGCGACATGGCCAAGATCCTCGGCATCGCACCCGAGAAGATCCGCATCGTCTCGCCCTACATCGGCGGCGGCTTCGGCGGCAAGGGCTCGGTGCTGTCCGACGCGGTGCTGGCCGCGCTGGCCGCGCGCCAGCTGAAGAGACCAGTGAAGGTGACGCTGCAGCGCGCCCTCATGTTCAACAACACCACGCACCGCGCCGCCACCATCCAGCGCATCCGCATCGGCGCCGGCAAGGACGGGCGGATCACCGCCATCGGCCACGAAAGCCGCTCCGGCAACCTGGGCACGCGGCCCGAAACCGCCACCGCGCCGACCAAGCTGCTGTACGCCGGCGCCAACCGCATGACGCGGCTCACGGTGGCCCACCTCGATTTGCCCGAAGCGAGCGCAATGCGGGCGCCCGGCGAGACCCCGGGCATGATGGCGCTGGAAATCGCGATGGACGAAATGGCGGAGAAGCTCGGGCTCGACCCGGTGGCGTTCCGCATCCTGAACGACACCCAGGTCGATCCGGAGTCGCCGAGCAAGCCCTATTCGAAGCGCCAGCTGGTCGCGTGCCTGCAGGGCGGCGCGGCCGAATTCGGCTGGGACAAGCGCAGCGCCACGCCGGGCGCGCGCCGCGACGGCCGCTGGCTGGTCGGCATGGGCGTGGCCTCGGCCATCCGCGGCGCGCCGGTGGTGAAGTCGGCGGCCAGTGTGCGCCTCGACCGCCAGGGCATCGTCACGGTGGAAACCGACATGACCGACATCGGCACCGGCAGCTACACCATCCTGGCGCAGACCGCCGCCGAGATGCTGGGCGTGAGGCTCGACCAGGTGGCGGTGCGCCTGGGCGACTCGCGCTATCCGGACGGCGCCGGCTCCGGCGGCCAGTTCGGCGCGGCCTCGTCGACGGCCGGCGTGTATGCAGCCTGCGTCAAGCTGCGCCAGATGATCGCGGCCCGCCTTGGCCTGGGCAGCGCCGACCTGGAATTTGTCGGCGGCCGGGTGCGCGCGGGCGGCAACAGCCGGCCGCTGCTCGATGCCGTGGCCGCGGGCGAGCTGGTGGCGGAAGACGCCATGGAGTACGGCGACCTGGCGCAGCGCTACGCCCAGCAGACCTTTGCGGCCCACTTCGTGGAAGTGGGCGTGGACGCCTACACCGGCGAAATCCGCATCCGCCGCATGCTGGCGGTGTGCGCGGCCGGGCGCATCATCAACCCGCTGGCCGCGCGCAGCCAGATCCTGGGCGGCATGACCATGGGCGCCGGCGCCGCGCTGATGGAAGACCTGGTGGTTGACCGGCGGCGCGGCTTTTTTGTGAATCACGACCTGGCCGGCTACGAGGTGCCGGTGCACGCCGATATCCCGCACCAGGACGTCATCTTCCTCGACGAGGTCGACCCGACCGCCGGCCCGCTGAAGGCAAAAGGCGTGGGCGAACTCGGGATCAGCGGCGTGCCGGCGGCGATTGCGAACGCCGTCTACAACGCCACCGGCGTGCGCGTGCGCGATTATCCGGTCACGCTCGACAAATTGCTGGACAAGCTGCCGCCGCTGTAAGCCGCGGGCACTTCACACTGAAAAGGAATCCACCATGCAAACACGCATTCTCGGTAGCAGCGGCCTCGAAGTCTCCGCCCTCGGCCTCGGCTGCATGGGCCTGAGCTACGGCTACGGCCCTGCCACCAATACCGATGAGGCCATCGCCCTGGTCCGCGCAGCCTTTGAACGCGGCGTCACCTTCTTCGACACCGCCGAAGCGTATGGCGCCATCAACGAGCAGATCGTCGGCGAGGCGCTGGCGCCGGTGCGCGGGCAGGTCGTCATCGCCACCAAGTTCGGCTTTCGCGACGGCGTGGCCGGCGCAGGCCTGGACAGCCGCCCGGAGCGCATCCGCGCCGTGGCCGAAGCCTCTTTGAGGAACCTGCGCACCGAACGCATCGACCTGTTCTACCAGCACCGGGTCGACCCGAACGTGCCGATCGAGGACGTGGCCGGGGCGGTCGGCGATTTGATCCGCGCGGGGAAGGTCGGCCACTTCGGCCTGTCCGAGGCCGACCCCGGGTCCATCCGCCGCGCGCACGCGGTGCAGCCGGTGGCGGCGCTGCAGAGCGAATATTCGCTGTGGTGGCGCGAGCCGGAGCACGCGATCCTGCCGTTGCTGGAGGAACTCGGCATCGGCTTCGTGCCGTTCAGCCCACTGGGCAGGGGTTTTCTTACCGGCGCCATCGACGAGAACACGACGTTCGACAGCAGCGACTTCCGCAACAAGGTGCCGCGCTTCGCGGTGGAGGCGCGCAAGGCGAATGCGCGCGTGGTGGACGCGGTGAAGTCGCTGGCAGCCGGGAAGGGCGTCACCCCGGCCCGGATCGCGCTGGCCTGGCTGCTGGCGCGCAAGCCCTGGATCGTTCCGATTCCGGGCACCACCAAGCTGCACCGGCTGGAAGAAAACATCGGCGCCGCCGACGTGCAGCTCGATGCGCAGGACATGTCGCGGATCGAGGCGGCGATCGGCGCGGTGCAGGTGCAAGGGGCGCGCTATCCGTCGGACCTGCAGAAGCTGGTCAGCCGTTAGGGAAGTACTGATTTATTCTGAGGGATGGGATTGGCCAAGTGAAAAAGGCGTCCGGCAAGGCGCGAAATCGCAGCAATAGCGCGCTATTGCGAGATTTTGTAACGCTGCAGGGCGTCTTTTTTTACGGCCAAGCACGCCCTCATGAATGAATCAGTGCTTGCCTAGAGATCCTATCGAAGGAGAACGCATTGAACCATCGTTACCTAGCGCTCGCGGCCGTGATTGCGTCGACCCGCTGTTCCCGGCCGGCGTAGCGGCCAGCTTCAGCGCCGCCACCGTCAACTTCGAGGCTGGCGCGCGCTCGGCCTGGCATACGCATCCGGTGGGCCAGTACCTGATCGTCACAAAGGGCGCCGGCTGGACCCAGGCCTGGGGCGGCCCGGTCGAGGAACTGCACGCCGGCGACGCCGTCTGGTGCCCGCCCGGCGTCAAGCACTGGCATGGCGCCACGCCCACCACGTCCATGAGTCACATCGCCCTGACCGGCACCGTCGACGGCAAGAACGTCGAGTGGCTGGAAAAGGTCAGCGCCCAGCAGTACTGGCGCTGACCGGAATTACTCGAACCAGGAGAAGCCGTCGCGCGCCAGCAGGGCGAACGAGGCGGCCGGGCCCCAGGTGCCGGCGGCGTATTGCTGGGGCTTTTCGCCCAGGGCCTTCCAGCCTTCGATGATCGGGTCGGCCCATTCCCAGGCCGCTTCGAGTTCGTCGCGGCGCATGAAGTGGGTCAGGCGGCCGCGCACGACGTCGATCAGCAGGCGTTCGTAGGCTTCGGCGCGGCGCTGCTTGAAGGCCGATTGCAGGTCGAGGTTCAGCTCCACCTGCTGCATCTGCATGCCGCTGCCGGGCTGCTTGGCCATGATCTGCAGCTTGATCGCTTCTTCCGGCTGCAGCTCGATCACCAGGCGGTTGGTCACGCCGGCCGGGTTTTCCGGGAACAGCGGGAACGGCGGATTGGCGAATTCGATCACGATTTTCGACGAGCGGCGCGCCATGCGTTTACCCGTGCGCAGGTAGAACGGCACTTTCGACCAGCGCCAGGTGTCGATGTGGGCGCGCAGCGCGACGAAGGTCTCGGTGCGGCTGCCTTCCGGGACATTCGCTTCTTCGAGGTAGCCTTTCACTTCCTCGCCGCCGCCCACGCCATGGCTGTACTGGCCGCGCACGGTGTCGCGCGCGATGTCGGCCAGGGTGAAGCGGCGCAGCGAGCGCAGGACCTTCAGCTTTTCGTCGCGCACGGCGTCCGGCGCCAGCGAGGTGGGCGGCTCCATCGCCACGATGCACAGCAGCTGCAGCAGGTGATTCTGGACCATGTCGCGCATGGCGCCGGTGCTGTCGTAGAAGCCGGCGCGGCTGCCCACGCCGACTTCCTCGGCCACCGTGATCTGCACGCTGACGATGTTCGGCGCGCGCCAGATCGGCTCCAGGATCGAATTCCCGAAGCGCAGCACGGTCAGGTTCTGCACCGTTTCCTTGCCCAGGTAATGGTCGATGCGGTAGATCTGCGATTCGGCGAAGTGCTTGCCGACCGCCTGGTTGATCTCGACCGCCGAGGCCAGGTCGCGCCCGAGCGGCTTTTCCAGCACCACGCGCGCGTTGGCGTCGACCAGGCCGGCGCTGGAGAGCTTGTCGCATATGGTGGTGAACAGCGAGGGCGCGGTGGCCAGATAATAAACCCGCTGGGCGCCTTTGCGCGAGGCTTCGGCCAGGGCGCCGAAGTCGGGCGCCTGCTGGACGTCGAGGCGCACGAATTCGAGCAGCTGCAGGAAGCCGGCCCAGGTGTCTTCGTTGAAGTTCTCGGCCGAGATGAAGGGACGCGAGTGCTCGGTCACGTGGCCGGCGTAGGCCGCCTTGTCGTAGTCCTGGCGGCCGGTGGCGAGGATGCGCGTGGCGCCCGGCAGATTGCCGTGCAGGTAGGCCATGTACAGGGCCGGCAGCAGCTTGCGCATCGCCAGGTCGCCGACACCGCCAAAAATGACCATGTCGAGAGGGAGTTCGTTGTCGTGGGCGGGTGGTGGCGTCATGTCGGCAATCTTTATGTTGTTGGGCAGCCGCTTGTTCAGAAGGCAAGGGCCGCGATGCAAGAGGGATAAGCATATCACTAGCCTGCGAGTTCCATCAGACCCGCACCTCTGGCTTGCAGGAAATTGCCTACCAAACAGCAAGCCCGTATCATCGGCCATCGTCCAGGAACCGAAAGACGCGCCATGCGCTTCGACTTTTTCCAGCGTATTTCACGCGCCCCGACCAACCCGCACCCGGCCCCCAAGCCGCGCGAGTTCGACGTGGCCGGCCTGTATCGCGGTCCGGTGGCCGCCGGCGCCGCCGCCCCCCCGCAGCGCGCCCTCGACGAAACGCTGCGCCAAGCCGACTTCTGGATCGTCAACAAGGCCATCATCAGCCCGCACTACGACATCGGGTACAACGATGGCCCGGCCCAGCGCACCCTGGTCGGCGACGCCCGGCGGCCCCTGACGCTGCCGTCGGCGCAAAGCTACTCCAGCTGCATCTGCTGCCGCTGCTCACCTTTGCCACGCGCCGCAAATGCCTGTTCGTGGGCGGCCCCGGGCGCGGCAAGACCGCCAGCGCCAGCAAGACTGGTTCCTGCGGACGCTGGACAGCGAACCCGTGCCTTGCACAGTTCCGCATGGTTCGCATGGACAGCGGCTTGCCGCCGCCTTGCGCGCCCTTGGGGTGACTGCCAATGTTCGGAAGGGCCTGTCATGACAGCGGATTACTATCGGCCGTCGGGACAGGCGCCGGCACGCGGCGTCCGCCGTCGCCGTGAGGTGGTCTACGAGGCCGATGGTCCCGTGGTCGAATGACTCAGGCTCCCCGCCGCGGTAACGGGCCAGCTGGCGCGCCAGTGGGAGGCATTCGCGCAAGCCGCGGACAAGGACGGCCTAGGAAAGCACTGATTCATTCATGGGGGCGTGCTTGGCCGTAAAAAAAGACGCCCTGCAGCGTTACAAAATCTCGCAATAGCGCGCTATTGCTGCGATTTTGCGCCTTGCCGGACGCCTTTTTCACTGGCCAATCCCCTCCCCCGGAATAAATCAGTACTTCCCTGGCGCTCAACCCTTGTACCGGATCGCATCGATCACCAGCCCCAGCGCGCGCGACGATTGGCGGCGGCTCGGGTAGTAGGCGAACAGCCCCGGAAAGCGCGGACACCAGTCCCCCATCACGCTGAGCAGCCTGCCGGCGGCCACGTACGGCGCCGTCATTTCCTCGGGCAGGAAGGCGATGCCGCAGCCATCGAGCGCCACCTGCAGGATGTGCGGCGCCGTATTGCACACCACCTGGCCGCGCACTCGCAACGCCAGGTCGCGGCCTTCGTGCTGCAGCTCCCACGCATACAGCCCGCCGCTGCTGGCCAGGCGCAGGGCGATGCAGTTGTGCTTCATGAGGTCTTGCGGCGTCACAGGCTGCGGGCGCTGCGCGAAGTAGCCCGGCGCGGCGACAATCGACATCGGCATGTCGACCGAGAGGCGTACCGCGATCATGTCCTTGTCCACCTGGTCGCCGTAGCGCACGCCGATGTCGAAGCGTTCGGCGGCGATGTCGACCAGGCGGTAGTCGGAGCTGAGCTCGACGTGCAAATCCGGATACAGCGGCAGCAGCGGCGCCAGGCGCGGCCAGAGCAGGCTTTCGATCACGTGGTCGATGGCGGTGATGCGGATGGTGCCGGCCGGCTTGTCGCCGAGGTCGCTCACTGCCGTGATCTCGGCCTCGATTTCTTCCAGGCGCGGGCCGACGTTCAGCAGCAGGCGCTCGCCGGCTTCGGTGGGCGAAACGCTGCGCGTGGTGCGCGTGAGCAGGCGCACGCCGAGCCGTTCTTCCAGGCCGCGGATGATGTGGCTCAGCGCCGACTGTGTCATGCCCAGCTGGGCGGCGGCGCGCGTGAAGCTGCGCTCGCGGGCGACGGCGAGGAAGACCAGGATGTCGTTGATGTTGTCGCGGGCCATAGTCTGCAAAAAAGATGGGTGGGCAACGCCGTTCGGCGGATGCGCTTATGATACTGCGCACCGAATCGACGTGCCGATTCATGACGAATTTTCATAAGGGCATGCAATTTCGGCTTCGTTTTGCCTGCCCGTTATCCCTTACCATCTCCGCCTGTTTCGACCTCGCGCCCCGCAAGCGCCAGGTCCACTTCGCATCATTACCCAAAGGACCCCCATGACCGTCAAAGCCTACGGCGCCCACGCCGGCGACCAGCCCCTCGTTTCCCTCGACATCACCCGCCGCGCGCCGGGGCCGCACGACGTGCGGATCGATATCGCCTTCTGCGGCGTCTGCCACTCCGACCTGCACCAGGTGCGCGGCGAATGGGCCGGCACCATGTACCCGTGCGTGCCTGGCCACGAAATCGTCGGCCGCGTCGCTGCCATCGGCGCCCACGTCACCAGGCACAAAGTCGGCGACCTGGTCGGCGTTGGCTGCATGGTCGACAGCTGCCAGCATTGCGGCGACTGCGAGGACGGCCTGGAAAACTACTGCCCCGGCATGGTCGGCACCTACAACGGCCCGACCGCCGACGCCCCCGGCCACACCCTGGGCGGGTATTCCGAAGAGATCGTGGTCCACGAGCGCTTCGTCCTGAGCGTGAGCCATCCGGAAGAACAGCTGGCCGCCGTGGCGCCGCTGCTGTGCGCCGGCATCACCACCTATTCGCCGCTGCGCCACTGGAACGCGGGTCCGGGCAAGCGTGTCGGCATCGTCGGCATCGGCGGCCTCGGTCACATGGGCATCAAGCTGGCCCGCGCCATGGGCGCGCACGTGGTCGCCTTTACCACCTCGGAAGCCAAGCGCGCCGATGCGATGGCGCTCGGCGCCCACGAAGTGGTGGTCTCGCGCGACGCCGGCGCCATGGCCGCGCAAGCCCGCAGCCTGGACCTGATCGTCAACACCGTGGCCGCACCGCACGACCTGGACGCCTTCCTGAACCTGCTCAAGCGCGACGGCACCATGGTGCTGGTCGGCGCGCCATCGACGCCGCACCCGTCGCCGCAAGTGTTCAACCTGATCATGCAGCGCCGCTCGATTGCCGGCTCGATGATCGGCGGTATCCCGGAAACCCAGGAAATGCTGGACTTCTGCGCCGAACACGGCATCGTCGCCGACATCGAGATGATCCGCGCCGACGAAATCAATGCCGCCTACGAGCGCATGCTCAAGGGCGACATCAAGTACCGCTTCGTGATCGACAGCGCCACCCTGGCTGCCTGATCAGGAGGAGAGCAAGCGTATGCATCCGCAAGCATCGACAAGCAGTCCCGGTCTCGCGGGTCGTTCCACTCCGGCCTGGGGCGCGGTGTTCGCGATGGCGCTCGGCGCCTTTGCCCTGGTCGCCTCCGAGTTCATGCCGGTCAGCCTGCTCACGCCGGTGGCGGCGGAACTCGGCATCAGCGAAGGCCAGGCCGGGCAGGCGATCTCCGTGTCCGGGGCCTTCGCCCTGGTCACCAGTCTGTTCATGGCGCCGCTCGCCGGACGGCTCGACCGCAAGGTCCTGCTGCTCGGCCTGACGCTGATGATGATCGTCTCCAGCACGGTGGCCGCGTTCGCGCCGAACTACACGGTGTTCATGGTGGGCCGCGCCTTTATCGGCGTGGCGATCGGCGGCTTCTGGTCGATGTCGGCCGCCACCGCGATGCGCCTGGTGCCGCCGGCCCAGGTGCCGCGCGCGCTGGCCATCCTGAATGGCGGGAATGCCCTCGCCACCGTGATCGCCGCGCCGCTGGGCAGCTTCCTCGGCGGCGTGATCGGCTGGCGCGGCGCTTTCTTCTGCCTGGTGCCGGTGGCGATGATCGCGCTGGCCTGGAAGTGGGTCAGCCTGCCGCCGCTGCCCAGCGCGGGCGGCGCCAGCGTCGGCGGCATGTTCCGCTTGCTCAAGCGGCCGGCCATCGTGTTCGGGATGGCGGCCACCGGCCTGTTCTTCATGGGCCAGTTCGCGCTCTACACCTACCTGCGTCCTTTCCTGGAAACGGTGACGCATGCGGGGGTGACGACGCTGTCGCTGCTCCTGCTGCTGGTGGGGGTGGCGGGTTTCGTCGGCACCACGCTGATCGGCGGCTTCCTGAAAAACCACATGTACCGCACCCTGGTGGCGATTCCGCTGCTGATGGCATTGATCGCCGGCGGCCTGCTGGCCTGGGGCGGCTCGCTGGCGGCGACCGCGGTCCTGTTGTGTTTGTGGGGCCTGCTGGCCACCGCGGCGCCGGTCGGCTGGTGGACCTGGCTGGCGACCAGCCTGCCCGAGGAAGCGGAAGCCGGCGGCGGCCTGATGGTGGCGGTGGTGCAGCTGGCGATTGCCGGCGGCGCCACGCTGGGCGGGCTGCTGTTCGACACGCGCGGCCATGCGGCGAGCTTCAGCCTGGGCGCGGGCATCTTGCTGCTGGCCGCGCTGATGGCGGCGCTGGCGGCGCGTGCGGTCAGGGTGGACGCACGCTGACCGGCTGGCCTGCAAGCTTGCGCAAAAAAGCCGGCCGGTGCACACCGGCACCGGGCGGCTTTTTTACTTCTTGCGCTTGACTGGAGACGCGGGCGGCTGCGGCGCTTCCGCCTGCGCCGCGGCGCCGCTCAACTGCGCAATCTGCGCCTCGGCCTCCAGCACGTCGGGATGCTGCGCACCCAGCAGCGGCAGCAGGGTTTTCCTCACCTGCTGCTGCAGCGCCAGGGCGCGCGTGCGGTCACCGCGGGCACGGTAGGCCAGCGCCATGTCGCCGCGCACGCGCTCGATGGCGTAGACCCAGGCGCCGGTAACAGTCGGATAATGCGCGAGTGCCTTTTCGTACAGCGGCAGCGCCAGCTCCGGGTGGCCTAGCGCATGCTGCACCTCGCCGACAAAGCTTTCCATGTCCGCCAGGCCGCGCTGCCAGGCGTTGGCGTCGCGCCGTGCGCTGGCGTAGCGGGTCCTGGCGGCGGCCATGCGCTCGCGTGCGCCTTCCTTCTTCGCCGCCTCCCATTCGCTCTCGGCTTCCTTCTGCGCGGCCTGGGCGCTGGCGAGGGCGGTGCCGATGCGTGCCAGCTGCGCCTCGCCCATGGTCAACGCCGCCTGCAGGCGGCCGCTGCGCACCTGGACCGCCATCTCTTCTTCCACGCGCAGCATCTCCACCAGCACCGGGCTGCGATCGTGGCGCGGGCGCTCGGCCTGCGCCGACAGCGCTTCGGCTTCCTGGTAGCGGCCCTGCGCGTAATAGATGCTGGCGCGCTCCATGTTCAGGCGGCGCAGCTTGGCCGCATCCGCGCCATTTGCACGCACCTTGTCGATCAAGCCCTTGATCACGGCCTCGGACCGCTCGTGGTCCTCGCCACGGTAGAAGTGATCGGCGGCGGCCAGGTAGGCGGCGTAGTTGATGGCGTCGAGCGGGGCGGTGTCGGTGTTCACGGCGGCCAGCAGGCGCGGCGCCAGCGCGTTGACGGTCGGGTCGTCGCCGATGGCCGTGGCCACCACCATCAACTCGCGCACCGCCGGCAGCGCCACGGGATCATTCGGGCCGGCTGCCTTGTCGGCCACGGTCAAGGCCGACTCCAGCAGGGACAGGGCAAGCGCGCAGTGATTGCCGTTGCGCGCCACGCGTCCGCGCGCCAAAATCTCCTGGGCCAGGGCGGGGCTGGCCGGCGCCGCGTTCCAGATCGCCTGCGCGCGCTCGGCCAGGTCGAGCGCCGCCTTGCGGTTGGCGTCGCGCTCCGGCGAAAACTGGCGCGCGGTGGCGAGCGCCAGGTCGGCCTGGGCGGCGGCCAGCGCCAGGTTCTGCGGCCCGGGCGCCGCACTGGCGCTGTCGGCAGCCTGCCGGGCGCGTGCCAGCGCCTGCGCATCGGTCTTCCATAACGGCGTCTCGCAGCTCACGCTGAACGCAATGGGTTCGGCGGCCTGCCGCTGGGCCAGGGCGCTGCCGGATGCGGCCAGCAGCAACAGGAGAAACAGGCGCTTCATTCGAGGGTCCAGACGTATTGCACCTGCACGGTGGTTTGCACCGGCTTGCCGTCGATGCTGGCGGGCCGGAAGCGGCAGCGCGTGAGCGCGGTGTAGGCGGCGTTATCGAGGTTGTGGAAGCCCGAGCTGTTGGCAATCGCGGCGCCCAGCAGGTGGCCATTCGCCGCCACCGTGAAACTGAGGGTGACCACGCCGGTCTCCTCGTTGCGGACCGAGGCGCGCGGATAGGCAGGGCGTGGGCACAGGTCCCAGGACAGCACCGTGGCGTCCTGGGTGATGCGCGCAAATTTCGGGGAATACGGCGCGAGCGGGTCGGGTACGGCGGCCCATGCCAGTGCCGGCAGCAGCAGGATGGAAAGCAGGAGAGTACGCATCAATGGAAAATAGTTGGGAGTTTGTAATCGCTAGTATAGCCAGCAATCTCGCCAAAAAGTTTCCGTACCACGATAAAAATAGGCGCTGTCACCGCTGACTATGGATGAGTCCGATGGCAAGGCGAAACAATTGATCGGCAGAAGTGACTTTCCCGCCATCGAGCATGCGGCGCCAGCCCAGGTAGTTCGGCAGGTAGCGCGAGGCCACGCCGTGGAAGGGCGCCAGCCAGTCGCGCAGGCGGCGGTGATAGGCGTTCACGTTCTGCACGTGGATGGCGCCCTGAACGCCACGGCGCATGCGTACGCCGGCGCTGAGGTTGACGGCCTGGTGCGCAATGCCGTGCTCGCGCGCAAACGCGCGATAGGCGGCGTTGGCATCGGTGACCAGCAGTACTTGCGGGTCCAGGTAGGGCAACAGGTGGCGCTTCAGCTGCGCCTTGCTCAGTGCGCCGCGCCCGGTGACGGCGTCGACCGTCTGTCGGCTACGGTCGCGCGCGACCAGGATGCAGTCGAGCTCGCGTGAAATCCCGCGCCTTTTTGCCGATCCGCCCCGCTTGCGCGCTGGCCGGTCGAGCTTGCGTGATCCTTTTTGCGATTCCAGGATGAACATTTCGTCGGCCTCGGCAATGCCGTTCAACTGCTCCGGGAGGTCGTGCTTGACCCGGTCCAGGAAACGGTGCCGCCAGCGAAAAGCCGTGTTGCGGTGCACTTGCACCTCGTCCGCCGCCGCGCGCACCGGGAGTGACGCGCGCAGGGCGTCGAGGTAGGCCAGCCATTTCCCGCGCAGCCGCAGGCGCGCCAGGGGCGTGCCGGTAAGGTCGTTGAAGCTGCGTCGGCACGCGCGGCAGCGATAGCGCTGCAAGTCGTTCGCGTGACCATGCCGGTGCCAATGTTCGCATTGGCAATGCGGGCAGCGGCGCGTGGCGCAGGTGGTGCGCTCGAGCA
>Ga0265798_10002627_pt1 | contig 26238 bp, 26 predicted proteins | sample P3T30metagenome_FD_192430 | JGI IMG/M metagenome (GOLD analysis project Ga0265798, IMG submission 192430) | Plant litter microbial communities from East Loma Ridge, Irvine, California - P3 T30 | ecosystem: Environmental > Terrestrial > Plant litter > Unclassified | place: USA: California...
TCTTCAACACTGTAGAACAGAGACCAAGGTTAGTGGTAATCTCAGATGTATGCGGCATGCAGGTTTACTCACTCGCTGGGAGTTCATTTCCCATGGTCTTTGCATGATGTTTGGCCACCCGCTTCTCAGCATCAGTGTACCCTTCCCATTCATTCAAGGGATACACATATCGTGTGATCTGTATATCCTTCAAGCCAGCTTCGTGGAATAGTCGGGGCAATTGATACCCACAGGTAGCATCCAAGCCAACGACCTCCAAAAGGCGTTGGTACGTGGTTATCCAAGGCGGCGAGCTAACCCAGGCGTCTGTTGGGTGTGCGGGCATGGGATAAGATAATGTGTGTGGGCGCATGGATTCGCGCTGGAAGGGCGTGAGAGTTAAGGGAATTCCATGCCAGTACAGACCGATATCGTGCATTTCGACAAAGCCCTGCGCGAACGTGTTAATAGCCGCATACTTGGGGATTGTCGCAAACACGTTGCCGAGTCGATGTGAACTTACACCCGGGCTTGTCAGAGCTGCACATCGTTCAACATAACCTTTCCAGTTTGTCATTCCCGCAATCAAGAGACGCGAGAAGACCAGATCGAAACTCCCATCTTCGAAGCGTTGATCTCGCGTCTTTGCACCGGATATCTCCATAATGTTGCCCTGGATGTATTCAATGTTTGAAAGCTGCTCCCGGACACGGGGCACGGGTGAGAGATCGAGACCGTAGACTTGAGCCTGTGGGAAAGTGGTAGCCATCTCATGCGTGACAATACCAGTTCCACATCCTATGTCGAGCGTCTTCCTCACAGATGGTACGTCAAGAGGGGCATGGAAGACTTTGTTGTCCATCAGTTCACGCAGGCCTTCAGCTTGAACCTCACTTAAGGCCGTTGTACGAAGTCAGTGCTTGTCTCAGATCAGACACATTTCGTACGGAGATATTACGTACAGACGTTCGTGCTCGGCGTTGCTATGTCGACATCAGCTCTTAGTGGAGAGACATTTTTGGCGCAGGTGATCCATCACTCACTCGTTGGGCAGCACGTACGCCGCGCTTGTATCATGGTAGGATCGCTTCTCGTCCACATTTGGATGGGCGGACTCCATCGTGGAAGTCATGTTCAAAGTTCTGCAAATATAGGTATGCAGCAGGAGCTATGTGTTTAGAAAGTTGAGACAAAGGCGGCTTCTTTCAAGCTTATGTATCGTACTCTAGAAGTAAAGCACGTAATTCCTTGTGACTTAAGATTTAGGGTGAGGTTCGTGATCAGCAGTTTCGGACATCTCGGCTCTTGGAAAGCGCCGTCCATTGCACATCAATCCAACGTGTTTGTGGTATTTCCGTTAGCACGATACCGCAACTTGTAGTACTAGTAGTTTAGTGCCACCAAAGGAGACATTGTTGGCACTCATTATTGGCTCCAGCCTTCGGCCGAGGGCTTTTGTAGTTTCCTTCGTATAGAGCTACCTGATGCGCTACAAGTCGGGAGCTCCCTTCTTACGTGGCCGGCACCGTGCTGATCGTTGTGGTTGATTTCGAGAAAGAATGCGGGGTTATCATAGGTGGGGAGATGTCATACCTTAGACGTCCCTTACTACTGCGGACCAAGTAAGGCGAGATCCATCGAGAATCTCCGATATTTACTGTCAGAAGGCGCGCTTAGTTACATCTCCCGTGCACCGCAGGACCAGCCAAAAGAAAACACGCAATGCAAGGAACTGAAATGCGAGTAGAGAGAACGTAAGCTGCGAAGGACCCAGAAGTGCCGTGAGGAGAAGTGATCTTGGCCAATACCTAGCTGAACTACTACAAAGGTAAGTGACGCACCTTTAGTACATCTGATGGGAAGGACAACATTCTCAACGCTTGATATACGCTCCCTGTCAGCTGTTGACCACGATTGCAGCATTCCAGCTCTTGCATTTTCTCATGTACAATCGTTACTGAGCAATTGGACATGAAAGTATCGATGGTGAATTCTCACATAGGAAATGCGAGCAGCTTCCGTTGAGTAGCCAGTGCCAGTCGTTGCGGTTGTTGCTGCGAGAAGCTTCCCGCTAGGCTTTCAATCCGTTGAAATAGGAAACGGTTGTGTTCCGATGGCTCAAGGCTAGTGATTGGCAGGGTGGAGTTCGAGATCTAACGTGGTGCCTAAGGAGCCGTCGTGTTCCGTACGGTTCGGTGACGTGACAAAGATCCCAGAAAACTTTTCAGACGCAAGTCTCACAAGCAAGGGTTTTGTACAACGCTCAAACTTGGCAATCTGTTTGGGCGACAGCCGGACTTTCGAATTCGAGCCTCATCAAGCAATGACGAAGGAAGCGGGACTCGCCGCTAACCACATCAGGAAGTGGGTTCACCAGGTCATCGTGACGGCGCTATTTTCAAACAGACGCACCCTTATGATGATGAAATTATGCGCGCGGAGGGACCACGGACGCAGCAGCCAATGAGAGAGCGGGCCAGAGCGTTCGTGCCTGCGCCTTCAAGCCCACATCGACCACCACTACTAGGGCGCAAAGTTCTATTGCAACACGTCCGGAAAACTTGATTTTACACACCCAAGTCACCCAAACTGATCTAAGGTTGCAGTAGCTATCCTGGCTCAATAAACTCTGAACGCCTGTCAACCTCCGCGACTTGATATTGACCTCGCTCACCTTCAGGCATTGTGAAGCACGAACTTCCTTCACTCAGCAATATGGATGCCATGGTAGCCAGAGCGCCGGTAGACCCGGAGACGCTCGTGGAAGACACAGAGCATCTGAGTCTGTCGCCTTTCGGACCCGCGCGAGCTTCGATCACGGAACATCCTCTAACCGACGATGAGGTTCGAAAGATGACAGACTATTTCCATGCTAGCATGTACATGTGTTTAGGCATGATATACCTACGGCGAAACCCTCTTCTTCGCGATCCTCTTACCTTGGATCACGTGAAACGAAGGCTCCTCGGGCACTGGGGATCGGACTCTGGTCAGTCGTTTACCTACATCCACATGAACCGCCTGATCAAGAAGTATGATCTCGACGTTCTCTTCATATCCGGGCCTGGCCATGGTGCTCCCGCGGTCCTGTCAAACAGCTTCCTCGAAGGAGTTTATTCCGAAGTGTACCCAGACAAGAGCGCAGACGAGAATGGCATGAGACGTTTCTTCAAGTCATTCTCGTTCCCAGGAGGAATCGGTTCGCACGCTACCCCCGAGACTCCTGGCAGCTTGCATGAAGGAGGAGAACTTGGTTATTCAATTTCACATGCGTTCGGCACGGTTTTCGATCATCCGGATCTGATTGCACTTACCATGGTTGGTGACGGCGAGAGCGAGACGGGTCCTTTGGCTACCAGTTGGCACTCTACCAAATTTCTCAACCCAATCACTGATGGAGCGGTCTTGCCAGTCCTGCACTTGAATGGGTACAAGATCAACAACCCCACTGTCTTGTCTCGTATCAGCCACAAAGAACTCGAAGCGCTGTTCGTCGGCTATGGATGGACTCCGTACTTTGTTGAAGGAAGTGATCTGCCTTCAATGCACCAGGCTATGGCTGCGACGATGGAACGGTGCGTTACCAAGATTCGCGAGTTCCAACAACAAGCTCGTGAATCTGGAAACGCTTTCAGACCGCGCTGGCCAATGATTGTGCTCCGTACTCCCAAAGGATGGACTGGCCCTAAGAAGGTTGGCGAGCACTATTCCGAAGGCTTCTGGCGTGCGCATCAAGTACCTCTCACGAATGTGCTTAAGGACAAATCGCAGCTGAAGTTGCTCGAAGAGTGGATGCGAAGCTACGAGCCAGAGAAGCACTGGGACAAGGACGGCAAGCTTGTTGCGGAGCTCCGCGAACTTGCTCCTGAAGGAAACAGGCGCATGTCCGCCAACCCCGTTGCGAATGGAGGACTCCTTCGTGGCAAACTGCACATCCCAGACTTCCGCGATTACAGCGTGGATGTTACGAAGGGCGGGGTGGCAAGACTGGGTAGTATGGCCAACTTTGCAGGTTTCCTGCGCGATGTGATCAAGGAGAACCCCAAGAGCTTCCGCGTCTTCGGTCCCGATGAGACACAGTCGAACAAGCTTGATAAGATCTACGAAGCAGGGAAGAAGGTCTGGCTTGGCGACTTCTTTGAAATGGACGAGGATGGCGGTAACCTTGCGCACAAGGGTCGGGTCATGGAGATGTTGTCCGAACATACGGTTGAGGTAAGCTTATTCCCGCGCACGAAAGACTACCACTAACTTGATGTAGGGCTGGCTTGAAGGGTACATCCTCTCCGGAAGGCACGGTTTGCTCAACAGCTATGAGCCGTTTATTCACATCATTGACTCCATGGTGAATCAGCATTGCAAGTGGATTGTAAGTCACACCTCTCTCTTCCTATCTTGCCTCATCTCTCTCCAGGAAGCTTGAAGATTGAATCTACTGTGTCAACCTCCAGGATTCACTGAACGGCAAACTCGAGAATCATGGTGTAGGTGGCTAACATCTTCGCAGGAGAAGTGTCTGGAAGTCGAGTGGAGACACGAGATTGCGTCTCTCAACATCCTCCTCACAAGCACTGTGTGGAGACAAGATCACAATGGATTCACCCACCAGGACCCAGGCTTCCTCGACGTGGTGGCAAACAAGAGCCCCGAAGTTGTTCGCATTTACCTTCCTCCAGACGCGAACTGTCTGCTCTCCACGATGAACCACTGCTTCCGATCCTCTAACTACGTAAACGTCATCGTAGCAGATAAACAAGAGCATCTGCAATACCTCACCATGGAGCAAGCTATTGCCCACTGCTCCAAGGGTGTCGGCATCTGGGAGTGGGCGTCAAACGACAGTGGCGAAGAGCCCGATGTCGTAATGGCATCCTGTGGCGACGTGTCAACCCACGAGTCCCTCGCAGCAACTTCGCTCCTCCGCAAACACCTTCCCCAGCTCAAGATCCGCTTCGTCAACGTTGTGGATCTCTTCAAGCTCATTGATGCAAGCGAGCATCCGCACGGCCTGAAAGCTCACGAGTGGAAAGCCATCTTTACAGATGACAAGCCGTGCATCTTCAACTTCCACTCCTACCCATGGCTGGTCCACCGTATGACATACAGCCGAAAGGGTTCGCACAACATGCTTGTACGTGGGTACAGGGAGAAGGGCAACATCGACACACCCCTCGAGTTGGCGATTCGTAATGGCACTGATCGCTTCTCACTGGCGATTGATGCTATCGATCGTATCCCAGGATTGGGCAACAAGGGTAGCGCAGCGAGGGAGAAGATGCTGGACGAGCAGATCAAGGCGAAGAACTACGCTTTCCACGAAGGCATCGATCCTAAAGAAACAGAGGAGTGGGTGTGGCCTTTCTAGATTGAAATGCACATGTGTGTCGGAGGTTTGGACATGTGGTCATTCTGACAGCGGCAGTGTAACTTTGGTGAAGGTATAGAGAATAATGATTACAACGACATCGCTCCTTCCTCGGTGTGTGCTTCATCGATACGTCGCTACTACATGAGAGTTGCAAAGCGACTGTGATGACCGCGAAGTTAGTTATCTTGACTTCGCAACTGGCTGAGATCATGGATTAAACAGCAGATGAGTGTTTATGTGTGCGACGCAATTATTCGCTGGTTCTCTGCCATGATTGTGAAGATCATTTTGTCGGACAAGCGCTACATATGTCGCGAAAAGTTCTGCTCCAGGACAGTACCCAGTGTGCTCTATCTACTGCTAAAAGATGCATCATACCCCATCGCGGCTATACAAGACACACGATGAGCTCGCGCAAGCTTTCAAATTCACACCCACAAGCAACGGCGACATTCCCGCTGAGTATCGCATTATTCCAATCAATAGCGACAAACCGCAGGCACCCGAAAGATGGGTCTATATATACCTCGTAGATGAAGCAGCAAAAAGAAAAGCCAGGCAAGAGTGTGTTGCTCTGAGTCTGGAACGAGCGCAAAAAGAAAAGCTCCCCCGGGAAGGCTCGAACTTCCAACCTCTCGATAGCCATACTAGGATAACAGTCGAACGCGCTAGCCAATTGCGCCACGGAGGATGTTGGCGCTGTTGCGCCGTGGCTTTGGACTTGATTGAAGCGATGATGAAATTATATCGCTAATATACCATGATGAAATAAACCGAAGAAAAGAGCATCTTGAGTCCAAGAACGCATCGTCACAGGTAAGAGACCACTGGATTTGTTGGTCGGCACGATGTGGGGGCAGATTGCATCCGAACCATGTCAGGTATTGCGGGGCCCGACAGTACTCCGCCAGATAGCCGAGAGCACCAACTTGATCGAACTGTAATCTTTTGTAACCTACTCTGCTTCCGGTTTGAGAACGACGATCCCATACGGATCTCGATCGACCTCGCTGACAGCTACCTCAAAGTCCTCCTCCGCCAAAGCTTCCTTCAGGTCCTCGTTTTCACGCTCCTCCTGCCTGACCTTGCTCCACTCTGTCGCGACGGCTTCCTCGAGTTGTCCGAGCAGTACTTCTGCTAGGAAGCCGCGCTCAGAGTTGCTATGGAAAAGACTAATTACTACCTGGCCCTTTTCGATGGCTGCGAGAGCGTCGTGGTGGGTCATCTCGCCGGTGAAGAGCAGATCGACGTCGAGATTGCTCAGAAGCGATGCGCCTGATCCTGCGCAGATTCCTACGCTCTTGATATTGATATCGGATATAGTCGCATTTTGCGGTATGGCAATGGGAAAGCCCTTGGGGTTGTTCAAGCCCCTGCCGATGCGGTCGAGAATGACGGGGAGAGGCTGCGGCTGCTGGAATTGCACAACGCGCCCCATGCCTGCGCCAGGATGTGAAGCAATCTCTGGTGATTGTGGCACAACTGGGCGGCGTGTGTGTGGTACCGTTGTCGTGGTTGCAGACGGCAGCTTGGCCAAGCGAAGCAAGGTCTGACTTGGATGGTGGTTCAGCGTGTAGGTTGGGCGCTTCTTCTCGATGAAGGGATCTTCATCGTCAACCTTGCCGCTCTGTTGGCTTGTCTGTGCCATCGAGCTCTCATCATGCTGGCTCATCTTGGTGCCTGTCACAATATCTGCCAGCCAGTCTCCAAGCCCTCCAGACGCGGCATCCACAGCCGTGTGAGGGCTGTACACGCTGATGCCATGGCTCGCAAGCCGCAACAGAGTCTGCTGCTGTGTGTTGGCGAGCGTGATCGACTTCAAGCCTCGAAAGATGACGGGATGGTATGCGATGACGATGGACGATTTGAGGGCTATGGCTTCGTCGGCGACGGCTTTCGTGAGGTCTATGGTGAGGAGTACCGTGTTTGACTGGCGGCGCGACGCAACGAATGGTGTTTCCAGGAGCAGGCCAGTGTTGTCCCATGAGTTGTCTGCGAGGGCTTGCGGATAGCTGTTTGGTGTTAGAGCTTTATCTGTACGTCGCTGGCTCAATTGAAAGTAGCAATCATTTCGACTGGAGCACGCCAATTCTCCTCCAGTACAACATCGCCCATCGTAAAACCATCTGGATGTAACCAAAGGAACGCGCCTAGAGCTGTCGAATTGTGGATGAACTTACAGCTTCTGCATAGCCCTCACCACTGCCTTCGAAAACGGCGCAGAAGACGCCATATTCGAATTCATAGCATGTACCAGAGATCTCCTCGCCGTCGGTAAAAACATGCAGCCTCAAGTAAAGATGAACCCATCACCATTATTACACGCAAGCTGTTTACGCGCTACCACCAACCCTGCATCCCCCACCCCTGCCCCACGCACGTCATCGCCAATCCCAGACCCAAATTCGGCAAGCTCAAGATCTTAATCAGATCCGAAGATAACGCCATAGCAATATCACCGAACTCGCGAATCCTTCTCATGGACCCCAGACACACTCTTTACCGAACCTTCGACAAATTGGCCATCGACCCCGAAATGAGTGCGAGGACTGACCAGGAGGCTGCGAATGTGCAGGCTAGCTCCGGGGTCACGCCCGAGGGTATTAAGAAGAAGTTGAGGGAGGGATTGGGCGCGGAGTATATTGAGATTGCGGACTTGAGCGGTATGTAACTGCGCGACCTCCTAATTCGAAATATCTCAGTTGGGTTCAGCTGGTTCAATGATCTTGCATATTCGTATCGAATCTTGCACCCCGCTCCTTCCTAAAATCTTCAATGAGAAGCTGAAACTCATGTTGGCGACCAGCGCCACACTACTTGACCACATATTCGTACAGCTAACACTGTCTGTAGGGGGCTGCGGCCAAATGTACGAGGCCATTATCGTATCACCACAATTCACCAAGAAGACAACACTAGCACGACATCGCTTAGTCAACGCAGCACTCAAGGACGAAATCGCAGCAATACATGCCTGGACGCCGAAGTGCCATACACCGGAAGAGTGGGAGAAGAAGAAGCCGCAATGATCCGACTGACATTTGCTATCTGAGGACCATTCACGGACTACGACTGTTGGCAATTTATATGGTTTGCAGAAGGCTTGTGCGGGGTTCCGATGTGGGAGATGAATGGTTGTTTGAATGAGGACATTTTGTGTAACTATACATTTAAGTACATTCATTGGTCATGAGACAGGACACCTAGCTCAACAGCACCCTGATCTCCCCGCTCGTCCTGGGGAACAAATCCCTTAGACCCGGTTCCTGCTCCTCATCTTCTTTATCTTCATCATATAGCAAGTCATCCGCAGCAATGATCTTGCTCTCCACCATCTCAAAGTCCTCGCAGAAGATCCCTGCCGCTTCCTCCGTGATATCCTGTATCATCTTCCTGTTCCTCAAGCGCTTGAGATTCTCGGCCGCGTCGATGAGTGCAGACGGCAGGAACTCATCGAGTTGCTGGCTCGATGCTACCAGTGCATCAGGCTTGAATGGGTCGAGCTTGGGAATCGTCTTGAGACTTTCTTCGGAGTCTGTGATTTCTGATAGCGATTCGATCAGTGTGATGAGGCCGGACTCGTGGAGGAGATATTGGTGCTGGTAGTCGACGAGTTGAGCGACTTGTTCGTTGATTGTGTCGTCCATCTCTTCGGCGCGCTCGCTGGCGAACGTGTATGCTGAGACCACTTCCTTCGCGGCGAACAAGCAGTTGATGGCGAACATTGCGCTATCAGGCTGCTGCATACCCTTCTGCAGGTTTACACAACCGCTCATGAAGGGATCAAGAGCTTCTGCAAGTACAGCCTGGAACCCTTGCTCCTGTCCATCTGCGCCAGCTGCAGATGTATCGTAGCTTTTTGCGAGGACCTTGAGCGTCTGTAGCGCTTCCTCCAGGAAGTCAGGGGGTGAGAGATCGGGTGGTGCGACTGCAAGATCACTTTGTACAGTAGCAACATGGTCTCGCATGGTTGCGCGGAACTGTCTCATGGCAGAGGCTTCGAGCGTGTTGAAGACCTCCAGGACCTCGGAGTCAGACCCGAGAAGTTTTGCAAACGTGCTCTTGTAGAAGCCGATCAGATTTGCAATCTTGTAAGCCAGAGTTGCGTCGTCGTGGCTCTGGATGACCTGCTCGGTACGTTGACGCAACACCCTCACAACGCTTGTTAGATCCCGGCTGACGAGTTGATTGAGAGCTTTTCTTCCGTCAAAAAGCTCCACGCCTTCGTCTCTTAGCCACGGTTCGCTCTCTAGGCCTGCCTGGATTGAGCGTTTGATCTCCTCTCCATCTGAAATGAAAAGATTCTCAAGAGCCTCGCGCTCAGACACAGTTGTTGAATGCACCCATGCCAGCATATCTCCAATGTATCGCAGTGGGTCATGGGCATAGAACTCGATGGGCTTGGTAGCAATATGTTCTTCACCTCCGGATCCAGTCAAGGCAGATTGGAACGAGTCGGACAGGATAGACTCTCTTGCTTCAGCGAAAGAGTCCAGACAGCTTTGGAAGAGAGTTGGCCTTTCCGCAAGCACACGCAGGGAACGCCTCACTGAAGCACTGATCTGCGGATTCTCCAGGTCCAGGGTCTTGAACTCTCGTTGGATCCAGCGGTATAGTTTCTGGAAAGCCGCATTTAGCTGCTTCGAGCTCTGCTCTAGCACTTCCAAGCCGAGCCTTTGGTCTTCGGTCCCTAGCAGAACTTGGCAATCATGATGGATTTTCTTCACTCGAGTCAGAACCTGGAAGAAGGCCTCATTTACGGGCTCCGCCGTGGAAGTCAAGACGGTCGTTTCCTCGTCAGAGATAATGAAATGGGAGCTGAAGGCGTGTAGTATCTGCTGTTTGGTTTCGACTTGCTTTCTTTGGTTCATGAGGCTGGTGGCTTCCTCTAGGACAGGACCAGTTTCACGATTCGCTGCGGCAATGTGACTTCGCATGTCAGCACAGTAGCTGTTCAGACTGCTGATAGCTGAGCCAATGCGCCGTAATTGCTGCAGTAAGTCAGCATGTCATATACACAACAGGCATCCTACGTACGTCGGCAACTTGGCCAAAGTCCTTCACAATCTCGCCATTGCATTCAATCACTTCCTTCTGGACATCGAGTCTGATCTGACGTCGTGTCTCAGCCGTGTTGCGGACGCCACGCGTGTCGAGTGTCTCCAAGGCATCGCGAATTTCCAGATCCGCATACGAAGCAGAGAGCACGCTGGTGATGCGGCTAGAGAGGGCGTTGGCGCCACGTGAAGCTGTGCCTACGGCGGGAGATGCGGGCGACAAGACATCCTGAGAGGGAGCCCCACGGTCCTGGAAATAGCTCATGGACATTGGATGTCAACGCAAATGTCGTGACTTGTGACTTGGCCAGAGTGTGATTCTAGGAGGGTGGCTCAAAGGAGGAAGGTGCAGCCGAGGCTTATCGATTAGGGCGCGTCACCTGCATGCATCATTCAATGCGTACCGTGGGACCGAATTGGATCCTTCACTCCGCCAGTCTTCACTGAAGCATGGCACCGCCCTAGAACCGACCTATGTCCATGGGGTAGCTTTCCGTATCTTTGGAGATCACTCCTCCTACCACCTGACCATCACCACCCCAAACGCGCCGACAGGCTCGCAGTACAGCCACGCGCCCCGCCGTTGCCTGAGCGCATGCGTATGCCAGCAGCAACACCATGATGGCGTCCAACCTGCTGTCCAGACTGCTGCCTTCGGCTTCAGATGAACACTACGAAAGAGAACCGCTGAACATACAGAACCGCCGCTCGTCTTCCTCCACCGACGACCGGTCGGACATGGACATAGACGAGGAGAACTTTGGGGCTCGCTTTGAGGCGCAAGACCTGAATGAGCTGCTCGAGGAAGCGTCTTCCAGCCATCTCACGACAGAGAGCCGGGTTGTCTCGCCGGACACCAGACGTAGTGCGCCACCCGGCATCAATACAGCCGCCCGTGCCCCAGCCTGGAGACAGCCAGCGCAGCCGCGAGCTGTCCCTCTAGACGACGATGACGATGTGCCACAGTCGCTCTTGCTAGAAGGAGGGCTTGACCCACCGCCGAACCCAAGTCAGCGCCTCGACGGTCTGCCACCGCCCGTACCGGGGCCCTCGACACGACAGACACGAGCACAGTGGGCGACCACAAGACAGCAACAGCAGTTGCACAACGATGATAGTAGAAGCGTCCCGGCGCGGACCTGGGGAGGCATGGGCAGGGGCTTTACTGCTGACCCCAAGGAGAAGGCGTTGTGGCTTTGGGTGAACCAGACGGACCTTGACACGTACATGCGCGAGGTGTACGAATACTACATAGGCTGTGGGATATGGTCCATACTTCTACGCCGCGCCCTGGCGCTCATGCAGGCCGCTTTTGTGGTCGGCTTCGTGACCTTCCTCGGATGGTGCATCGACTACTCGAAGCTAAGAGAGAGCAACAAGATGAGCCAGATAGTCGTGCCCAAGTGTGCTAAGAGGCTGCACGGCTTCTGGATCTTCACCCTTTGGCTCTTTATCATTTACTGGCTGTACTCTTTCTACTCCCTGGTCACCGAATTACCGCGACTGCGGGCCATGCACGACTTCTACCACCACCTGCTCGACATCCCTGATCGAGATGTCCAGACCATCCAATGGCAGCAGATCGTGAGCCGCATCATGGCCTTGCGAGACCAGAACCTGGCCACTGCCTCAAATCTGTCAGCGGAATCTCGCAAGCTGTTAGACTCCAAGAGCCGGCAACGCCTAGACGCCGTCGATATTGCAAGTCGGCTGATGCGACGCGACAACTATCTGATCGCACTGTTCAATAAGGAGATTCTGGATGTCACAGTACCTATTCCGTTCCTAGGCAACAGATATGTCTTCTCCGAGACGACGAGTTGGCACGTCAACCTCGCAGTCATGGAATTTGTGTTTAGCGGGCCAAATGGACAGTTCAACCAGGACTTTTTGAAAGAGAGGAACCGACGAGAGCTCGTACGGAGACTGAAAGGACGTCTCTTTTGGACGGGTATTATCAGCATCATCTGCGCACCCTTTGCAGTTGTTTTTGTGCTAGCATCGTACCTGTTCAAGTATTTCACCGAATACCATAAGGATCCAGGCCAGCTGAGCAACCGGGACTTCACAACTTTTGCGCAGTGGAAATTCCGCGAGTTCAATGAACTTCCGCATCTATTTGCTCGTCGCCGAAACATGGCATACCCATTTGCCAATCTTTATCTCGCCCAATTCCCGAAAGACAAGACGGAACAGATCTCGTCATTCGTGGCCTTCGTTGCCGGAGCTTTTGCTTCCGTCCTCGTAGTATTCACCCTTCTTGACTCGGAGCTGTTCCTCACGTTCGAGATCACACCTGGCAAGACTGCGATATTTTGGATTGGTGTCTTGACTGCCGTCTACCGTGTCGCTCGTGGAAGCAGCCCACAGGACCACGAAGTCACCGACCCCTCCTTCTACCTCGAACACGTCATAAATCACACCCGTTATGAGCCAGACTCATGGCAGAATCGTCTCCATACCGACGAGGTCCGTGCCGAATTCGCGAAGCTCTATCAGCCGAAAATCCTCATCTTCGCCGAAGAGATCCTCAGCATGGTCATCACGCCTTTTCTACTCATGTTCCGCCTGCCACAATGTAGCGAGCGCATCGTAGACTTCTTTCGAGAGTTCTCTATCGTAGTCGACGGCCTGGGCGTTACTTGCTCGTACTCAATGTTCCCCTTTAACAAAGGCACACAGAACGTCAACAACGCACCCGCGAGACGAACTGGGCCACGCAAAGAAGATGCAGACCTGCGGGAGGACTACTTCATGGCAAAGGATAACAAGATGCTGGCGTCGTATTACGGCTTCCTCGACACATATACAACACCTGGGCGCGGCTACAATCCTAGGCTTCAAGGGCGGGGCAGCTTCCATCCTCCACCACAGTTTCCAAATGCATTTGGCGCAATGTCACAGACCGCACAGCCTATGGATGCGAATGCTCGGGGTACAAGTAGAGGCCCCTCAGGCCGCCAGCCACAACGGCGTGCGCCTAGGAATGGAAGAGATGACACCATATCCTCCGTCCTGCTAGATCCGCACCACCAGCCGTCCTCAGCGTCCCTGTTACGAGGCTCTCCACGTCAGGCACCACATAGCCGATACAGATCGCCCTTGCAACCAGTAGCCAATGTACCAGGCTCGTCGGGCACACGCATTGAGGAGGAGAGCACGCTGGGTGACTCATGGCGGATGAGTAAACTTGCTCAGGACGACGACGAGGAAGAGGAAGCTCCTGGCGCGAACCGTGGAGGCGTTTTGCAGTTGCTGCGACAGTTCTCGAGGGCGCAGGCTGAGGGCAGGGGCGCGGGCGTTGGGATCTGATTGTTTATTCGTGTATCGCGTGAGCATTGCGTCGTGGCGTACTGGCACTGTTTGTGGAATGGGAGCGGATGGGATATACCAGGGTAGGCAGTCAGGATAGCAATCATCAACCATCAATCATTTCAAGCACATGTACACAGAGCGTAAAGCATCACTCAGTTTGAAACAAAGCGCTTGTTGTGTGTCATTTGTCATTGTCCGGCTGAACTTGGTCGTTGTCTACAGAAACTGTCCGCAGATCTTCATCCTCCAATCTTCATCCATGACAGAAGAGGAGGAAAGCAAATCACGCCATAACCGGTATCCCATTCGACCCATGATCATCCACATACGTCATCCTGCAACCACAACCTAAGCCTCCTGTGAGAAGGCGTCGGGGAAGCGGCGGATGTTCTGGGCGAGGTTGCCCTTGTTGCGGAGGAACTGGACGTAGGCACCGTCGATCTTGATCTTGCCCTCCTGGCGCTTCTGGACGTACTCCTCGCGGCGGAGAGGGGTGAAACCCCAGTTACGGGAGACGATGATCTTTTGGCGACCGGGGAACTGTGAATGTTAGACCGTGGATATTTTCCCATATCAAGCGTGTGACGTACCTTGTACTGGCAACGCCTCAAAGCCTCGAGGGCAGTGGCGCGGTGCGAGTCCCTAGTTCGGACGGACATAAGGATCTGGCCGATGTTCACGCGAGCGACAAGACCGTTGGGCTTGCCGAAGGCGCCACGCATACCGGTTTGGAGCCTATCGGCTCCGGCGCACGACAACATCTTGTTGATACGGACGACATGGTAGGGGTGGACGCGGACACGGAGATGGAAACCTTCCTTTCCAGCAACCTTGACGAGGTACTTGTTGGCGCAAATACGGGCGGCCTCGAGAGCCTCGGAGGACAGCTGCTCGTACTCGTTGGAGACCAAGTGGATGCAGAGAGGGAAGTCGTCGACGTTCGCGCGCTTGCGACCGAGATCGAAGATGCGGATCTTGGCGTCAGGTACACCGCGGTTGAACCTGCTCTTGGGGTACTGCGCATCTGTCAGTCTGCCGCTCATTTCCTTCCTTCTCTGCGTATAGAGTGACGTACGGGCTTGTTCTTGCAGTAGCGGTAGCAGCGGGCTGGACGGCGGGCCATTGTGACGACTGTTTAACCTGGTGACGGAGTGAGTTGCTTGTTCGGCGGTCAAAAGAGCGCAGGGAAAAGCTGACTGAGGGCGAGAGTTAGCGAACAGCCTTTCAGCGAGAGTGCGATTTGACAGCCGTACCTTACCCTGTATTTATGGTGTTAGTGGTGGTGGAGGAGTCAGAGCGAGGTCACCGACGTTGTTGCCGCTGCAGATGATTGGAAATCAATGTGGAAGGCGCGCACGGCTCTGATTGGCCGACAAGCGAGCCGCGCCACACTAACGTTTGTCATCTCACGCTAAATGCACAGCGGGCAGCGAATGTGCAATTCTGCTGAGGCAAGGAGGGCATGGAAGCTGAACGAGCATTGCCATCACGATGATACTGACCGAGCCATCATCACGGTTAATTTAGTTCGTACGAAAAGAAAGACATCACAGCACTTTCAGGAGCAAGTAGGAAGGTGCATAATGGCTTCGCTTTTGTCATTCATTGAAGATCGTCACAGACGCATGGCGCCGTGCGTGGTATCATGTCTAGTGCCTTCTCCCCTTGCCATATCCAATCTCTACTCGGTGTTGGTGGTCAGGATGTCAGAGTCACCTGTCGCGTGTTAGTGGACTGAATGCGTTCCGGGCGTCAACAAACTTACCAGCATCGAGGATGGACATGGTCGAGCAACGGAAGAGCTTACCGCACGCGGTACCGAGCTCAATCTAATCGCATAGTTAGTGGCAGCCCTCCGAAGTCATGTTCAGACCTCTTCTCAGGGCCAGCCCTCAGAGTACACCCAGTGTGCGCCAGAGTATCTCGTCGTTAGGCCGTGAGAATGGATCGGGGTATACACGTACGTTGTTGCCCGAGAAGTGGTGGACGGAGGTCTTGGACAACATGGCGTAGTACTCGAGCTCCGACTTCCTCAGAGGAGGAGTGTTGCCAGCAATGATGACGAGCTTGGCCTTGCCAGTGCGTAGGCTCTTGAGGGTGGACTTGTAGCCGAGGGTGACCCTATAAAGTCAGCGAGTTGCTCGGTCGAGAAAGCTGTGTTCAACGTACTTGCCGGACTTCATCACAAGCGCCAGGCGCGAGTTGATGGAGTCAGCGGTCCTCTTATTCTTCTTTGGTGCCATCTTTGCGCTCAGGAGTATGTAGTAATTGGTTCCTGTGGGTGTTGTTGCGCTCCGGTAGAGTCTGTGGTTGCTTGGAAAAGTCGAGCGCGGAAATTGATCAGGCTGTGGGCTAGCCGACGCCAAGAGTTCCACCTTAGTCAGCGTCAGCGAATCACTTGCCCTATCACCATCAAGTACAACGTGAATGTTGTTGGAAAACACTGGTTACAAGTCGACTGCTTTCATTAACATCAGTTAAGCAATGAGCTTTGCGTCACGTATCTTTGGCCAGAAATATGTTTCTGCTCCTTATCAAACCGGAAAACGTGTACTCATAAGCCAACAGCAGCAACTTTGCAATGTCGTGTTATTGTTATCATCTCAGAACAAAACTGCGGCTTTGTACATCGTAAATCGCATGCGCTCACTAGCTGCTAGCAAAACCCAGAACATTACAATCGTGTAGCCCTAACTGGCGCCAATGTCATACAAATGCCGCGAAACCTGAAAGAAGTCATGCCATGCTGCCATGTAAATGCCAAAAAGAAATTCGGGTATCATCCGCGTGAAATACAGGGTCCACTCTGCAAACGCTTACGTCGTCTTCAGTCCAGCTCGCCGTGGTAAGCCATGCTCTGCTGTGGTGGAGTTGCAATGTTGCCGAGAGGAATGCCAAAGTCGTCCTCCTCAGCCCACTCGGTCTCTTCGTCCGACTCCCAGGCGCAAGGTATCTTCTCCTGCCGTCTGAGTCGATAAGTGCTGAAGCCAAAGTTGGAAATGCTAGCAGCGATACGAAGCATAAGCGAGACAAGATGCGCTGGCGGCCCAAGAACAAGCTCGCAAGTTTTTCGAACCAGAGCGGCTGTGAATTGTCGTCCTATGTTTGGCTTACTAGGAATGAATAGGTTCTTTGGTTGTGGCATGGGCGAGAACGCTCGTCTCTGCGAGGCGCCTGTTAGCCTCTTCATCCGGATCGCGTCTGGTGGTGTGGCAACGTCGAGGCCAGACAGCTCCAGGCTGTCATCGTCTGAGTCACTAACGAGCGGTGGGGTGGACGGTGCTGATGATGGGAGTCTGTCATCCGAAAGTGCCACCGTGGCATGGAAGCTGAGAGTGGGTGTTACTGGATCAGCGTTGTCTACAGAATCTGTGGATGGCGGTCGCTCAGTAAGTTCTGATATCTTGCGCCGATGCATAGAGCGCCCTCGCGTCTCATTGTGAACTGGCAGACTCAGATCCCCCCATGGATTTGAAAGATCAGGCTCTGCATCCAGGAAACGCGGAGAAGGACTGCGATATCGTGTCGTCTCAACAGAATAGAACGAATCTGCACTTGAAGCTATGCTGTCGGCTTCTGACACGTGTCGTTCTAGCACTGGCTTCTGACTTATATCGTCGACCCTTGGCGATTCCGGGATGGCCTCAGGAATGCGATTTCTCGAGACTGCTGAAATGTTCCTTTCTGTCACCACTGGTGCTGTAGCCGAGCGTATGCCTTGGAAAAGGTTGACACGATCCGCAATGGACAGCCTGCGTGCGGGCTTTGGCGTAGTATCGTTCGAGACAGTCTTGGAGACTTCACGCACTGCTTCGCTGCTATCAGTGCAAACGCTCGACCTGTCGTCATCGTCGTAGGAAGACACGGTGCCGTAGTCTGAACCTCCGAAAGCACCATCTGAGGCAGAGCTCGAGGGCCTCGCCCCACTGTTTGGCACCCAGGTCTTATCGAAGGTCCATTTCTTTGCCCGCTGTGTAGACTGAGGTCTCAGCTGTTTCCGTGGAGGCGTCCTTGGGCGCTCGGCAATTTCCACCTCCGAAACACGTCTGAACGGACACGCCGTCTTCTCGTACTGCAGCACCTGACCCAGCACGGATGTAAACTGTGCTATTCGCTCTTTATCCTCCTCTGTCTCATACGGCAGCTCGATGCGGTAGTATGAGTCTTGTCGAACACGCAGCACAAAGACCGACTGGCCGTCGACGCACCAACATTGCGACCGCGGGAAGATGGTGTGAAGGAGGGTCCCGGAATTGAGAAATGACACGTTGGATGCTGTCACTCTGTAGATGCGCAGAATACCTGGAGAAGACAGGGTCAGCATAGAACCCTCATAAGCATGGGTTTGGGCATGACATACCAGCCGCCAGCGTACGCTCAGTCAGAGATGTCCATGGTTGCGCGTGCGGAGGACTCCCTTGGGCTCTCGAGGCGCGTGGTGGAGAGACGTGCCGTACGGGACCGGTGGTAGAGAAGGAAACGACCTTTGAGGTAGAGCAGATGAATAAGGTTTCTATGCCATCCGAGCTGTTCCTGGATGCCGGCGTCGACGCTGATCGAAGGTTGGGCCGGGCCGGAAGCGTAAATGAGCCGCGGGAGGTGGTGGGAACATGCGGCGCGTGCTCCTGCTTTTTCGAGGATGCGGGGACAGACATTGCGGACTGTCTATGAGTGCATCTTTCTGGCTGTGGTGAGTTCGGTCTGACGTTATGGTCTGGAGGGGGAGTGTGAGCAGCTGATACGAGCGAGTGTTTGTCGGACGCCGCAGGCTGTATGGTCTTGAGATGCCTTGCCTTGCGCGTGCTTGGCGATCGAGTTTCAGGTGATCAGCGGATCGTCTCCAAACCACCCGCTTCACGGGCGCATTGATTATCTGACCGATGCACTGTTTCTGTAAAGTTTGACAAGGTTGGATGCTCTTGTGAGCGGGTGCCCTAAGTTGACAACGCGTACCTAGCGCGCACGTCCCTGAAGACGTCATGCACGACCCGCAGTAGTCGTTCACGCACCCAAGTGGGCACAACAGACAGTGAGCCACGCTGGAAGATCCTCACATCTCACCAGCCCGGACCGCCAAACATGGACCACCTGAATGTGTCCAACTTCGATGTGAACGCCATCCTGCGAGGAGCCCAATTAACTTTGGTCGGCGGTATGACGCTGTGGAGTACAATACGTCGTGGATGTGCTGACATGTGCTCCAAGTGAATCGTGCCCTCCAAAACCCAGGTCTCTTCACCTCAGACCACTACCGCCAAGCAGCAATCGCGGTGGCAGCTGGGATTGCTATCCGTATCATCGTGGCCATACCAGTACGCTACCTCATATGATCAACAATCAGTGTTGGGCAAGACATTTACAGCCGCAGGTCATTGCTGTGCGTGCGCTGCTATGGCTCGCAGCGCTGTTCGTCAATATGGACCATACGACATGGGATGACAGCGTGGTCAGCGGCCTCCACTTTCTCGAGCACACAGTTCTCCAGGTGCCCTTCTTCCTCATGACCATGATGCGATATGTGACGCCTACGCTGGATCGGATGTAAGTTCTGCAGCAAGTTCTGATACGTAGTACTAAAGGTTGCAGGTTCATGGATTCCCTCCTGTGGGTAGACCAAACATATGTCCAAAAGCACAAAACCGAAGACCCACACAACCTCCGCGCTCTCTACCATCAGAATCTTGAGAAATACCCGAACCACGAACCAAAAGTCGAGGGCAAGGAGAAGACACCGCTGAAGAAGGCAGTCATAATGTATGCAACCAAACAAGGCAGGAAGGCCGGAATTTCGCTGGCAGTCCTGGGATTGTCTTATGTGCCGTACATTGGACGATTTGTATTGCCCGCTGCTAGTTTCTACACTTTCAGGGGAGCCGTTGGAACCCAGCCAGCAGGCGCCATTTTTGCTGCTTCGCTTTTGTTCCCACGGAAATATCTTGTCTCATTCCTCCAGGCTTACTTCTCGTCCCGCACACTGATGCGCGAATTGGTATATCATCCACTTCAACATGTCACTGAGACCTGTACTCACAATTTCGCAGCTCGAACCTTACTTTGCACGAGTCCGCTACAACAAAGATCAGAAGAAGCTATGGTTCAAAGATCGCGCCGGTGTTCTCTTTGGTTTCGGCTTGGGTTTCTACGTCTTCGTCAAGATTCCGCTGGTTGGTGTCCTCATCTACGGGCTCGCAGAGGCTTCAACAGCATACCTCATAACCAAGATCACTGAACCGCCGCCTCCACCGACAGAAGCTGAGCCGTTTAAGCAAGAGTCTCTCCGTTGGAAGAACAAACACGAGTTTCTGGCCGTGCCGTGGGATAAGATGGACGTATACAACATCGCAATGCACAAGCCAAACCACCAGTCCGAAGTTCGGCAAACACCCCGGAAGACTTTCAGCTAGTCTCAGCAGCTCTTTCAATCGAACAAGTCTCGGACCAATTATTGGCAGCTACGGGCGAAGAAGACGATGTAATCTCCTAGCAAGCCTTCGGAAGCAGCGCATGTGCAAATAGGCCGCTGGTCTATCTGGGCCCGGCTGCCGTTTCATTGTCGATAGCGCTGCTGCACGATGACCGAATCTACATCAGTGTAACCCCGCTGTGGGGTACTGCTCTCCGAAAAAGGTAGGCAGCTTGCCCAGCTCAGCTCAGAGCTCATCCGACGATACGTAACGTCCAAACTGCCGTATCTTGAAGCTTATCGCGTTGGTACACTTGGGACATGGCCTGGTGCTCCTCGGGGCCTAGGACTTAGCTAAAAGATAGCAATTGACATCTTGGACAGCCACCTTCCCCGCGTTCAGTGCCATTATAAACGATACGTGATCACCTCGGCTACTAGACGCGTTTTCTTTTCATTAACGTTACTGTTGATTCTCACTTCACGCGAAACAGATCCCTCTACTCAATCTCAATATGGGCAAACAAGGCCTCCGGTATGCTGCTAAAGTGTCTCTGGACAAACCGGCTTCAGAGCAAGAATGCCTTCATGTACGTCTATCCAATACGATGTCATTCCTTGAGGTGATGTTCCTTTTCTTACGCTAACTCATTGCCCAAAGAACCGATGGCATCCAGACAACCCGTCGTACGGTTCCATCAAACCCGGGGAAGCTGTGAAGATTGAATGCGTGGACTGGACTGGCGGTCAAATCGGCAACAACGACTCCGCCGACGATATCAAGAACGTCGACCTTACGAAGATCCACTACCTGTCCGGACCTTTCGATATTGAAACCGCGGAGCCGGGCGATGTGCTTGTCGTGGAGATCCAAGACGTGCAACCGCTAGAAGACCAGCCTTGGGGCTTCACAGGCATTTTTGCGAAAGAAAACGGCGGTGGCTTCTTGGACGAGCTGTATCCCAAGCCGTGAGTGTTTCAATCGACCCAAGACTTACATGATGAATAACATACTAACTAACAAAACAACAGAGCCAAAGCCATCTGGGACTTCGAAGGTATCCACTGCTCCTCCCGCCACATCCCCGGCGTCCGCTTCGCAGGCCTCATCCACCCCGGCATCCTCGGCTGCGCACCCTCCGCCGAAGTCCTCGACACTTGGAACAAGCGCGAGGGCGAACTCATATCCACGCACACGCATCTCAACCGCACCGTCGCCGAGCCTCCCCAGCCGAAGAGTGTACACGCTGGCTCAGCGACAGGCGAGTTGAAAGAGAAAATTGGCAGGGAAGGCGCACGAACGATACCGGGGCGTCCCGAGCACGGCGGTAATTGTGATATCAAGAATTTATCGCGAGGATCGAAGGTGTTTTTGCCTGTGCATGTCAAAGGAGCGAAGTTTAGTGTTGGAGACCTGCACTTCAGCCAGGGTGATGGTGAAATTTCTTTCTGTGGCGCGATTGAGGTACCGTCTGTCTACGTTGAGACGAAAGCACACTTGCTGACTCGCTCGTAGATGGCAGGCGTCATCACGCTCAAATTCAGCATCATGAAGGGCGGCATCAAGCAGCTCGATATGAAGTCTCCAATCTACATACCCGGCCCTGTCGAGCCGCAGTTCGGTCCTGGACGGTATATCTATTTCGAGGGCTTTTCGGTCGACGAGCATGGAAAGCAGCATTATTTGGACACGACGATTGCGTATCGGCAGACGTGTCTGCGGGTTATTGAGTATCTGAGGCGATATGGTAGGCTTCTGTCTTGAACAATTCTCTTGTGAGTAAGCAGTGTGCTGACGAGGTGAGCAGGTTACAGCGACTATCAGATTTACTTATTGCTGTCATGTGCGCCGGTACAGGGACATGTGGCGGGTATCGTTGGTACGTTGAGCCGTGTACGAATTGACTGTGAGATAGACACTGACTTCCACAGACATTCCAAATGCGTGTACCACGATGGGTTTGCCGATGGACATTTTTGACTTTGACATCAGTCCGCATGTGCCGGCGGAGAAGAGGGATCTTGGTGCGTGTGCTTTTGCCGGGTCCTGATTGCTAGTCTGGCGGGATTTGCGACTGGCCGTGTCAGATACAACCTATGTTTGCTTGGAGCTGTTTGTTGACAAACCCGGGCTGAGAGTACAAAAGGTGCTCAATGTGGACTCCTGGATTCGAGAACAGTATCACGTGAAACAACGTGTATTATAGTCGAATGCACCGAGGCACATGGCCCGTTTTCATTTATTCAGACTACGAATAGGTTTTGTAGTTCAGACCAACACTTTTCGGTAATGCAAGCTATAGTAGGTCTCTGGGGAGAACCAAGACATGAACTACAGCCATCTCGGTGATCGCAGCATGCCTCGATGCCTACGGCATTGAATGTCGTTGACTCTTCCTACTTCAGAGCACCTTCTCGGCGGCAGAGACTATATCGAGGTCAGGATGATGATCGGATGCTTCAAATACAGTGGTAGGAGCCATACCGTTCAAGCCAGTGTTATCGGGCTCGACGTGCGCTTCCTTCACTTTACCGTCCTCAATGACCAGTGCATATCTCTTGGAGCGGTCCCCACCGAAGATAGAGGCGCCATCGAAGGAAAGGTCAAGAGCTTTGGTGAACTGCACACCAGGATCTCCGAGAAAGCGAATCTGATCATAACCTGAGTCAAGTTGCACCTTGAGAATTCTTATTAAGCACACTTACATCGCTTGAACCCGAGGGGTCGAGGATCTTGCCCCAAGCCTTCATGCTGGTAATGGTCAGTCCTGAAACGACTCAAAGAGGCAATTTGGTCCCGTAGAGACATGTCTCGAGCAGAGGATGTGGTGGCACCAGTACCGAGTAGCGACCTCGGTCATGCTCGCATCAGGTTCACCGCAGCAACGATGCTATTCAAGACAGTTTCTATTTCCAACGGCAATCGGCACCGCTCCTGCATCAAGAAGCAGACCTCGAGGCACTTACACGAAGGCATCGTTCACGGAGACGACAAAGACTTTCCCCGCGTCCTTGAGCTTGGGAGAGTTGAGGTATCCGGGCACGTGGTTCTCTGAGCAAGATGGCGAGAAGGCCGCAGGCACTCCTACAAGTTTGAATTGTGTCAGGCTATGCTGGCTAACTTCGCGTTGCTCTGCAACTGACCGATGATCAAGCCCTTGCCAGTAAGCTCTTTTGCGAGGTTGACTTTGTTACCAGGTGAGCCCTCCACGAGGTCTACATCTGGAAGCTTGTCGCCGACCTTGACGAAAGCAGGCGCTGAGGCGTGGAAGAGGCGCCTGCCAGCGACAGAGCGCGTTGTCGACAGACAGCGGGCGGCAGAGAACATGATGAGTGGTGTGCTAAGTGTACCGAAATTGGATCGTGTACGGTGACGTGGGAGGTGATTCGCGGTATCTCGGCGCTGTTTAAAGGTGGTTGGTGTTCAAACTGGGCAAGGTGCCGGGCGATCGCATTTGTGGCTGGCTGCAAAATGGTATCGGGTCGCGGCAAGGGCATGCCACCACGACTTCCTTTTCTGCGCCCCATACATGCAGCACTTCTGCTAATATGTGCAGTTCACCGCCGGGAATAGCTCAACGGTACATAGTGTAAGCAATCCCAGGACAGCGGCCGCATATTGCTGGACTATGAGGGCCATTTGAGCTCGTGTTCTTCAGGCTGTTCATTCGGCGGCGACGATTGGCATGCCGATCTCTATGTGCTTTGGAGGTGCGAAAAGCGCCGTGATCTCTGCTTTCCGAGAGCCCGTATTCACTCATCATGTTCACTGTTGCGTGGCAGGTTGCAAGGCGGGGAGCAGCAGCAGAGAGTCGACGACGTTAGACTACATAGATTGTATCTTCGGAGGCTGGTCCTGCCCTATAAACGTCCGCCGTCGTGAGAAGAAACTTCCTCGGTCGTATTGGTATCCAAGCCGCAAGCGTGGGTTCCGCCAACCAATTTCAAGGCCATCCTTGCCGACTAGCGCGGAAGCATTCTTGAAATGGCTTTAGTTGTTCCTATTAGTTGAAAGCGCCTTCTCAATCCCAGTGGTCCCGAAGGTTCCTTGTTCTCCTCTTCCAACATCCAGATCTCGACCTCTGCGTCTCCTGCGCCTGACATTCTGCGAGGCGGAACACCCTGGTTGCGTCATCGCCAACCCCAACTCGATCGTCACGGCCAAGCGACCCCAAGCGCATTCACCGTAGAGCCTTAGCGTGAGCCTCGCTCGCTACTGCTCCGACTCTGTCGCCCACGGATTGAAGATTGAGTTGAAGCAGGCGCCGGACCGGAGAAACATTCATTCATCGATAGCGCTCATCTTCCGGTATTCGTCGCGTGATAACTTGGATCTGGAGAGCGCATTCTTCCTTGATATAGAGAGACAACACCCTTGCGCGCCAGTATGGACCTCAACCAGGTGGGCGCAGGCTCGAACAATTCCAGCGACTTTGTAAGTGCGCTCCACGTGTGTGGTTACGATTCTGGCTAACATGGGCTCAGGTGCGCAAGTTGTACAAGTACGTGACTGATGGGGGAGCGTACCTCGGCTGCCATACTGACATCTGCTCTAGGATGCTGGAAAATCCAAGCGACGAGAGCGTGGTACGATGGGGAAACGACGGCGACAGCTTTGTCGTTCTGGAGGTAGGCAGGCGCATACACCGGTCGGGCGCGCCGCTGGAGAAGCACTCTCTGACAGCCACGCAGAACGAAAAGTTCACCAAGCACATACTGCCCAAGCACTTCAAGCACAGCAACTTTGCGAGTTTCGTCCGGCAGCTGAACAAATACGACTTCCACAAAGTGCGCCACAACAACGAGGAAAATGGGCAGTCGCCGTATGGAGCCGGAGTATGTCCGTCTATGCGCGCCATCGAGCCGCCGCAGTCGCCTCTGACGCTGACATCGAGTAGGCCTGGGAGTTCAAACACCCTGATTTTAAGATGAATAACAAGGACGCGCTCGACAACATCCGCCGGAAAGCACCTGCGCCACGCAAGCCGAACCAGCCAAGCGCAGACGACATGCTGATCCCCTCGCAGCAGATGGACATGGTCAGCGGGCAGTTGATGGCGACGCAGGCACAATTACACGCAGTCGAGGGACGGTACAATGAGCTGAGCATCCACCACTCGATGTTGTTACAAGAAGTCATCGGGTTGCAGAAAACAGTGGTCAACCATGAGCACGTCATGCAGCAGATTATGACCTTTTTGCATGGCGTCGACGCCACCCAGCGCAGAAACAGCAAGCTCGTCTTCCCCGGCGGAGGACAATCGCAGAATGGCACCTCCGAAGCGCCCAACCAAGCTGCTGCCGACGATGACGACCCAGCATCCCCGCTACAGCACGCCTCCAAGCTGTTGAGCGAGACCAACGCCGATGTCATGCTGAACCCGAGAAACCTTGAGCACATGAATGAGATCACGATGAGGATGAATGGTACCCTGACAACACCACCGCCCGATATCCTACGCGCCGCGACGCGACCCACCAGCCGTGGCCCACCATCTGCTAGCTCGACTGGCTCCATGCGACTAGAGAACCTCGATAATCTCGTATATCCTGTCGGCTCATCGAACGGTATCGACCCAATGTACAGTGAACACATCAACAACATTCCTTACGCTGCCCCACCAAAGGCGGTTGACGCCAGCGAGCCCAAGTTCCAGGAGGGTGTGAGAAAGAAGAGTGCCATTCCTGATCCTGGTTGGATTCGTGCACCCCAGATCTTGCTTGTAGAGGATGATCCGACGTGCCGGCGCATCGGAAGCAAATTTCTCTATGCCTTCCACTGCCATATTGACAGCGCTGTAAGTATGCACCTGCTGGTACACATGTGCGTGCTGACCTTCCTGCAGTTGGACGGTCTAGAAGCTGTAAACAAGATGAATGCTGGGTCGAAGTACGACTTAGTGCTGATGGATATTATTATGCCCAACCTCGACGGTGTCTCTGCGTGCCATCTGATACGACAATTCGATACTACTCCCATAGTCGCCATGACATCGAATATTAGAAGCGACGATATCTCGATGTACTTCCAACACGGTAAGTCATTCCTGTACTTTATAGATGATATGGAAACTAACAGGGCAGGCATGAATGACGTGTTGCCCAAGCCGTTCACT
>Ga0265798_10002628_pt1 | contig 26230 bp, 25 predicted proteins | sample P3T30metagenome_FD_192430 | JGI IMG/M metagenome (GOLD analysis project Ga0265798, IMG submission 192430) | Plant litter microbial communities from East Loma Ridge, Irvine, California - P3 T30 | ecosystem: Environmental > Terrestrial > Plant litter > Unclassified | place: USA: California...
GCCAGGTGCTGGGCGATCAGCCCGCCCAGCGCCGACACCCCGACCAGATGGGCCCGCGCCACGCCCAGCGCCGACAGGATGCCGAGGGCGTCATTGGCCATGTCGTCGATGGTATAGGCGGGCCGCAGCGGCCAGCCGAGGGCGGCCTTGGCCCTGGCCAGCGCCAGGCTGGGCGTGCCGGCCTGCTCGAACTTGGTCGACAGGCCGCTGTCGCGGTGGTCGAAGCGGATCACATAAAAGCCGAGCTCGACCAGCCCCTCGACGAACTCGTCGGGCCAGTTGGTCAGCTGCATGCCCAGGCCGTGGATCAGCAGCAGCGGAGGTGCCTTGGGGTCGCCTGCGGTATCGAAGGCGATGCGCAGGCCACGGACGTGAAGATTGGGCATGACGGCGGATGAGCAAAAATCGGCTGCAGGGATGAAGTCAGAGTAACATCATTTCTGGTGCATGCGGCGCGCGTGCGACGCGTGCGCGCCACGGCGTGTACATTTCGATCATGAACAAATTGGCATCACCCGGTGGACCTGATAGGCTCCGGGCGCATGACCATGGCTGCGGATGCAGCAGTAATTACGGGGGACAAGAATGGACAAGAGCGAGCCGGTGGGCCCTGGAACTTCCTTGAGCGCACTGGGAAGCGCCTTTGCGGCGCTGCGCGAACCGGTGCTGGCGCACTGGTCGGGCCGGGTCCGCGCCGACATCGTGCCCGCCCAGCGTCTCTCCCTCGCCGCCCTGTTCGACACCTTCGGGATTTTGCACACCCACCTGGCCGAGGCACTATCGTCCGGCTCGGCGCGCGCCTTCGCGACGTCCGGCACCAGCCTGTCGGCCGCGCACGGCCGCGAGCGTGCCTGCAACAGCGACTACCTCACGCATGATGTGGTTCACGAGCTGCAACTGTTTCGCGAGGCGGTATTCCAGGTGGCGGCCGAGCGGGGCCTGGCCTTGTCCAGCCTCGAGGCCGGCATCATCGAACGCTCGCTCGAGCAGGCCATCCGGGACGCGGTATGCGGCTACGCCGCAGTCATGCAGGAGGGGAACGAGGCCTTTGTGGCCAATCTGTCGCACGACTTGCGCAATCCGCTCAATATCGCCAGCGCTACCGCCCAATTAGTGGGACTCAAAGCCGACGACCCGAGTATCGCCAGCATGGCGCGCCGTATCGTGCGCAAGATCGAAGAAGCCGACGCCATGATCCAGACCCTGCTCGACGCCGCCGTGCTCAAGGGCCGCACCAAGCTCAAGCTCTCGCTGGCGCAATTCGAGATCATGGCGCTGGTCGAGGAAGTCTGCGTCGACATGCCGCTGCTGGGCAAGTCGGTCATCCCGCTCGGCGAGCAGGTGCTCGGCTACTGGTGCCGCATGTCCATGAAACGGGTCCTGGAAAACCTGATGGCCAATGCCGGCAAATACGGCGACACGGCGGCGCCGATCACGGTGCAGGTGAGCACCGCCCACGACCGCATGGTGCTGTCGGTGCACAATATGGGCCAGCCGATCCCGGAGCACAAGCTGGCGCACCTGTTCGATGCGGACAAGCGCATGAAGGAGGTCGACGTCAAGGGCTGGGGGCTGGGGCTGCCGTTCGTGCAGCGGGTCGTCGAGAGCCACGGCGGCAGCGTGTTCGCCGACAGTGGCGCCGGGCGCGGCACCACATTCACGGTGGCGGTGCCGATCGATGCCCGGCCGTTTGCCCGGAACGGCGACGGCGCCGCGGCGGCAGCCGCCTGACAGGTCCGCTCAGGGCAGGTTCGCCGGACCGCGGCTGGCGCGCGCGGCGGCGCGGCGCTGGGCGAAGAACGCCCTGAGCAGCGCGCTGGCCTGGTCGGCCAGTACGCCACCGCTCACCTGCGTATGGTGGTTCAGGGCTTGCTCATCGAACAGGTTGACGACCGAGCCGCAGGCCCCAGTCTTGGGGTCGCGCGCCGCATACACGACCCTGGCCAGGCGCGCATGCATCATCGCGCCGGAGCACATGATGCACGGCTCCAGCGTCACGTACAGCTCGCAGCCAGGCAGCCGGTAGTTGCCGAGTTTTTCGGCGGCAGCGCGCAGCGCCACGATCTCGGCGTGCGCCGTGGGATCGTGGCCGCTGATCGGCTGGTTGAAGCCGGTCGCGATGACCTGGCCATCCTTGACCACCACGGCGCCGACCGGAACCTCGCCCCGGTCCCAGGCCAGCTGCGCCTGCTCCAGCGCGAGCGCCATGAAGCGCTCGGCCTGCGGATCGGCGTCCGCGCCGGCCGGCGTGGCATCAAGGGTCGGCTCTGGCATCATGCCGTGATCTCGGCCCAGCAGTTCGGGGTCTCATGCAGCACCAGTTTGTGCAGGCGCAGGCCGGTGCCGAAGCGGTCGGTGAATACCGCCTTGAGGATGTCGAACGCGACTTGCGCCAGGTTCTCGACGGTCGGAATGCGGTCGATCACGATGGTTTTGTGGTCTGGCAGCGAGGCCAGGAATTCACGGACTTTGTCATCTTTTTCGTACACGATGAAGGCATGGTCCCACACGTCGACCAGATGCTGCTTGGCCAGCGCCTTGACGTCGGAGAAATCCATGATCATGCCATTGTCCGAATTGCCATCGGAATCGATCACTTGACCGGTCAGCGTAATCTCAAGGGTATAGCGATGGCCGTGCAGGTTGCGGCACTGGCTTTTATGGTCGGGAATCCGGTGTCCGGCATCGAATTCGAGCTTGCGGGTAATAGTCAACATTGCTGCGTGGCGTTCTTTAAGGAATCTGAAGGAGTTTATGGGTCTGGAGGCTGAGCTTCCACTTCGGGTTGGCGCGGCAGGTCTCGATCGCCAGACGGATATTCTGGGCGGCCAGCGGGCCATCCATCGCCTGCACATAGAAATGCTCGAAATCGAGCCCTTCATAGGCCGCCAGGTCCTGGCCGGCCTGCGGGATCACCACCTTGATCTCGCTGCCTTTTTCCACCACCAGGGTCGAGCCCATCTTGGGGCTGACGCAGATCCAGTCCACGCCTTCCGGCACCGGCAGGGTGCCGTTGGTCTCGATGGCGATGGTGAAGCCACGCGCGTGCATGGCGTCGATCAGGGCGCGGTCCAGCTGCAGCAGCGGCTCGCCGCCGGTGAACACGACATACTTGCTGGCGGCATGCGTGGCCGGCCACAGGCCGTCGATCTCGGCTGCCAACAGCTCGGCCTGTTTGAACTTGCCGCCGCGTTCGCCGTCGGTGCCGACGAAATCGGTGTCGCAGAACTGGCAGATCGAACTGGCGCGATCGGCCTCGCGTCCGGTCCACAGATTGCAGCCCGAAAAGCGGCAAAATACGGCCGGCCGCCCTGCATGGGCGCCTTCGCCCTGCAGGGTGTAGAAGATCTCTTTGATGCTATATGTCACGTTAAGCCTCTCGTCAACCTTCCATTATAGCGTGCCATGCGCCGTTGCGTCACGGCCGCAGGCGCTGCGGCAAGCCTGCAACGCATGCAGGATGGTTGACGATGGACAATATTCGCAATGCTGCCTAGCGGTAACTTCTTACGGAATCTTCCGACCCTAGTAAGAAGGACCGCCATGACAAGACCATCGGTATTCCTAGCCCTCCTTTTCTTCGCGGCCTACCCCGCCAAGGCTGCCGAGTCGCTGGCTCACGCTCCCCTGCCCCTCATTGGTGCGCCATCCGGTGCGCCATCTGGACTACTGGCCTGCGCCGTCATCACGCTCGCCGCGCTGGCCCTGGCCTGGCTTGGCCTGCGCCGCAGTGCAACGCGCGACGAGGAGGTGCACGGCCTGCAGGCGCAACTGAGCGTCGAGCGCGCGGCGCGCAGCCAGTCCGACCAGGCCCTGGCCGACAACCACGACGTGCTGTGCCGCATGGTGCGCCAGCAGGAAGGCGTGCGCGAAAGCGAACGGTCGCGCATCGCCAGCCAATTGCAGGCCGAGCTGGGCTGCCGCCTGCTCACGCTGCGCAAGGAACTGTCGCGTCTGCACGACAACGCGCCGGGCGCCGGGACCGGCCGGCTCGACGTGGCGCTGGCCCACCTGGATGCCACGATTGGCGTCGTGCGCGCCGTGTCCGGCGGCCTGCGCGGCTTCGGTCCGGGCGACGGCCTGCGCCATGCGCTTGAGCGCTGCCTGGCCGAGCATGCCCACCTGCACGGCGTGCGCTACCGTTTCGAAGCGGGTATCGACCCCAGTTCGCGCGCCGGCCAGGACAGGACCGCACGGCTGGCGGTCTTCCGCGTGCTGCAGGATGTGCTGGCGACGGCCCAGGGCAAGCACGCCGGCGCCCCGCACGAAGGCGAACTGCATGTGCGCCTGCTGGAAGGCGCCGCTTCGCTGGGCCTCGAGATCGACGGCTGCCCCGCTGCGCCGGACCATGTCGACGCCCTGCCGTGTGAACTGGTCGACCATATCCGCGCCATGGGCGGCGTGCTGCGGGTGATCGCCACCGCCGAGCGGCGCGGTCGCTGGTCGTTGTCGGTGCCGGTGCAGGTGCCGGCGTCCCGGCCGACGGTCGAGCTTGCCGGAGCGGCATGAGTCCCGCCCGGCGGGCGTTGTTGCGGTCCACTACGCCGACAATTCACCTTGCTATAAATCAATAGCCAATCTTTGCGCCGGTAGCAGAATCGGTTCCTGTCGGCAGCCATTCGGTTGTCGCAAACCAACAACCGAACGCAGGGGGCGGCTCATGACCAGCACAACCAGCACCGGCACGGGCGCAGCCACGACAAGCCTGATCCAGGACGTGGCGTTTGTCGGCCAGTTGATGGAAAGCCTGTCGGTGCCCGTGTTCGTGCTGGACACCGATGCACGGGTGAGGATCTGGAACCGTGCCTGCGAGCGGCTGACCGGCGTGCCGGCAGCCGAGGTCCTGGGCACCGGCAAGCACTGGCAAAGCTTCTACGAGCAGCAGCGGCCTACGCTGGCCGACCAGGTGCTCAGGAACCGGCGCGACGAAGGCGCGGCGGCTGCAGCGCGCCGCACGCTCGGCGCGGGCGACGAACGCTGCCCGTTGGCCCTGTCGCTGGAATCCTGGTGCGACATGCCGCGCGCCGGCCGGCGCCGCTACCTCGCCGCCGACGCCAGCCCGATCTATGACGCCGGCGGCCAGCTCTCGGCCGTGGTCGAGACGCTGCGCGACCTGACCGACGAGAAAATGGCCCAGGTGGCTCTCGAACAGCTTGCCACCCGCGACGGGCTGACGGGCCTGGCCAACCGGCGCTGCTTCGACGACACCCTGCACGCCGAATGGTCGCGCGCGCTGCGCCAGATGCAGCCATTGTCGCTGCTGATGGTCGATGTCGACAATTTCAAGGCGTATAACGACGCCCATGGCCACCTCGGCGGGGACGAATGCCTCAAGCGCGTGGCGCGCGCGGTCGCCAGCGAGATGCGCGCCAACGACCTGGTGGCCCGCTACGGCGGCGAGGAATTCGCCGTCATCCTGCCCAACCAGTCGCTCAAGGGCGCCGCCATCGTCGCCGAACGGATCCGCGTGCGGGTCGAGCTGCTGCAACTGCCGTGCCGTTTCGCGCCCGGCCATGTGACGGTCTCGATCGGCGCCGCCACCGCGCTGGCCGGCGCCGACAACCACGCGAGCCAGCTGGTGGCGATCGCCGACGCCGCGCTGTACCGCGCCAAGCACCTGGGCCGTAACCGGATCAGCCTGCCGATGAGCGAGGCCGCGTAAACACCGGTCTTTACGGGCGCCGGGCTGGCCGCTGTTCATTCCTTGCGGGATCGACTATGCTGCGCGATTGTCTATTTCCCAAGGAGACATCGTGTTCCAGTCGACCCTGTCGCGCACCACGCTCGCGACACTGATACCTGCGCTGCTGCTGGCGGCCGTCCCCGCCGGCGCAGCGCCAGCTGCACCCGTCAAAGCGGCGGCCAGCGCCGACGTCCTGCCGTTCAAGGCCACCGAAAAACTGCTGCCGAACGGCCTGAAGGTGATCGTGGTGCCGACCGGCTTCCCGAACCTGGTCTCGGTGCATATCCCGGTGCAGACCGGGTCGCGCAATGAAGTCGAGCCAGGCAAGTCGGGCTTCGCCCACTTCTTCGAGCACATGATGTTCCGCGGCACCCCGACCTACCCGCCTGAAAAATACCAGGAGGTGATTACCAGGGCTGGCGCGCGCCAGAACGCCTATACCAGCGACGACCTGACCAATTACTACACGACCTTCGCCAAGCAGGACCTGGAGACGGTGCTGAAGGTCGAGGCCGACCGCTTCCAGCACCTGGCGTATCCGGTCGAAGCGTTCAAGACCGAGTCGCGCGCCGTGCTGGGCGAGTACAACAAGAATAGCGCGAACCCGATGTCGAAGCTGTTCGAGGTGCAGCGCGACGCCGCCTACACCACCCACACCTACAAGCACACCACGATGGGCTTCCTCAAGGACATCGAGGACATGCCGAACCAGTACGACTACTCGAAGGTGTTCTTCGACCGCTGGTACCGCCCCGAAAAAACCACCATCATCATCGCCGGCGATGTCGAGCCCTCGAAGGCGATCGCCATGGTCGAAAAATACTGGTCCGGGTGGAAGCGCGGCACGTTCACCTCGAACGTCCCGGTCGAACCGGCCCCGCGCGGCGCGCAGTACCGCCATGTCGGGTGGCCGACCCAGACCCTGCCGCTGGTGACGGTGGCCTACCGTGCACCGGCCTTCATTGCGCAGCAGAAGGAGCAAGCCGCGCTGTCGATGGCGCTGTCACTGCGCTTCGGCCGCACCTCGCCGCTGTACAAGCGCCTGGTGCAGGACGAGCAGAAGGTCGACCAGCTGTTCGACTCTACCCCGAACCGGGTCGACCCGACGCTGGCCACGATCGGCGCGCGCATCAAGAACCCGGCGGACGCGATCTACGTGCGCGACGCCATCCTGCAGACCGTGGCGCAGCTGCGCGACGGGCCGGTCTCTGCCAGCGAACTCGACGCAGCGAAATCGGCCCAGAAGTATGGCCTGATCCGCTCGCTCGACAACACCGAGGCGATCGCCGCGACGCTGGCCTCGTACGTGCACTTCGAGCGTTCGTACGGCACCCTGAATACGTACTACCGCGTGCTCGACACCTTGACCCCGGCCGACCTGCAGGCGGCGGCGCGCAAATACCTGGTCGACGACAGCATGGTGGTGACCACCCTGTCGCACCAGGCCCTGCCGGCCGGCATCGAGCAGCTGCCAGCATTGGCAAGCTTCGCCGCGCCGACGGCGCCGGACGCCGCGTTCGACGTGCTGGTGCAGAAGTCGGCGCTGCCGCAGATCCGCTTCAAGCTGCTGTTCGCGGCCGGTTCGGCGCACGATCCGAAAGGCAAGGAAGGCTTGGCGGCCTTGAGCGCGGCGATGGTCGCCGCGAGCGGTTCGCGCGAGCGCAAGATCGACGAAGTAACCAAGGCGCTGTTCCCGATGGCCGGCAGCCTGGCCGAGCAGACCGACAAGGAAATGACCACCTTTACCGGCACCATCCACAAGGACAACTGGGATCAGTTCCTGGGCATTGCCATGCCGTTACTGGTCGATCCGGGCTTCCGCGAAGAGGATTTCCGCCGCCTGAAGGACGCCCAGCGTAACGCACTGGTGCTGGACCTGAAGGACAATAACGAGGAAGAGTTCGGCAAGGAACGGCTGCAGGCGAATGTGTTCGCCGGGACCGGCTACGCCCACCCGGTGCTAGGCACCGTGGCCGGCATCGACGCCATCACACTGGACGATGTGAAGGCCTTCCACGCCAGGGCCTACACCCGCGGCGCGCTGCGCGTAGGCATCTCGGGCGACGTGTCGGACGCCATGACAGCCGCACTGAAGGCTCAGCTGGCGCGCCTGCCGGACGGCGCCGGCCTGCCTGCGACGCCGGTGCCGGCGGCGCGCAAGCCGCAAGGGCTGGAAGTGGAAATCGTCGAGAAGAACACCCGCGCCACCGCGATCTCGTTCGGCCTGCCGCTGGACGTGACCCGCACCCACCCTGACTTCGCCGCCCTGTGGCTGGCCAAGACCTGGTTCGGCGAGCACCGTTCCTCGAGCGCCCACCTGTACCAGCGCATCCGCGAAGAGCGCGGCATGAACTATGGCGACTACGCCTATATTGAAGCCTTCCCGCGCGGGATGTTCCAGTTCTTCCCGAACCCGAACCTGGGCCGCAAGGCGCAGCTGTTCGAAGTCTGGATCCGTCCGGTGGCGCCGCAGAACGGCCACTTCGCGCTGCGCGTCGCCTTGAATGAACTGGGCAAGATGGTCGACAGCGGCATCAGCGAGGCCGATGCCGCCACCACCCGCGACTACCTGATGAAGAACGTGTTCGTGATGACCGCGACCCAGGACCAGCAGCTGGGTTACTCGCTCGATTCGCAGTGGTACGGTACACCGGAATTCACGACCATGATGCGTACGGCGCTGTCGAAGCTGACGGCGGCGCAGGTGAACGCGGCGATCAGGAAGCACCTCTCGAGCAGGAACCTGTCGGTGGTGATCATTACGAAGGACGCGGCCGGCCTGAAGCAGGCGCTGGTGAGCGACGCGTTCTCGCCGATCAAGTACGACGCCAACAAGCCGCAAGCCTTGCTGGACGAGGACCAGCAGATCGGCGCCATGAAGCTCGATATCAAGCCGGAATCGGTGAGGATCACCCCGGCTGCGGAAGTATTCGCGAAGTAACCTGGTACCGTGGGGTGGGCGGGTCCCCCGCCCACGCGTCCGGCAATAAGGGACGCACCATAAAAAAGCGGCGCCATCGGCGCCGCTTTTTCATTCACGCATCCGCGCACTTAACGCATCATGCGTTCCCAGCCGTGACGCACGGCCGATTTCATCTTGTCCCAGGTCGACTGGTCGCCCGGATAACGGGTATCCCAATCGACACGCAGGTCACCCTCGACGTCGTTCCACGGACGGCCGCGGTACTTCTCGCTGAGCGCCATTTCCGAACCGTAGCTGTAGGCCGGACGATACTCATCGTAGGCGCCCGCGCCCGCAGTGGCGCCAGTGCCGGCGCCATACACCGAATTCCAGTGGTTACGGTAATAGACGTCATCATCGTCATCCGTCATGCGATCCCAGCCGCGACGCACCGCCGCCTTCATTTTCTCCCAGGTCGACGGGCCGCCGTCGCCCGGATAGCGGGTATCCCAGTCGCTGCGCAGGTCGGTCTCGACCGCATCCCAGCTGCGGCCGCGGTACTGGTCGTTGCGCGCCATTTCCGAACCGTAGGTATAGGCAGGACGGTACTCGTCATACGAACCGCCGCTGGCGCCGTAGGTCGAGTTCCAGTGGTTGCGGTAATAGATGTCGTCGTCGTTGTCGTCGGTCATGCGATCCCAGCCGTGGCGCACCGCGTTCTTGACGCGTTCCCAGGCCGACGGTTCGCTGCTGTCGCTGCCGGTGGTGGAAAAGTCGCGGGTGCCGTCGATGCGGCTGTCCCAGCCACTGCGCAGGTCGGTTTCGACATCGTCCCATGGACGGTTGCGATACAGTTCGCTACGGCGCATTTCGCTACCGTACGAATACGCGGGCTTGAGGTCTTCGTACTTGTCGCCCGTCGCCGAATACGTGCTGTCGTAGTGGCCACGATATTGGTCGTCGTCGTCGCGGGTCAGGCGTTCCCAACCGTGACGCACGGCGGCTTTCGCCTTGTCCCAGGTCGATGGCTCGGCGCCGGTCGCGTAGCGGCTGTCCCAGTCGCTGCGCAGGTCGGTCTCGATATCGTCCCAGGCGCGGTTGGTGTAGCGGCCGCTGCGGGCGGCTTCGCTGCCGTAGTCGTACGCCGGCTTGTAGTCGTCGTAGGCTGCGCCGGTGGCGCCATAGGTGGTGTTGAAGTGGTTGCGGTTATACCCGTCCTCGTCGTCCCAGTTGCCTGCCGCGCTCGAGCCCGAACCGACACCCAGGCCAGTTTCCAGGCCAGCTCCCAGGCCCAGCGCCGCGTCCGACTGGCCGCGCGAGAAGATGCGCACGCTGCCGCTGCGCTGCTTGTCCAGACTGCTGCCGCCCGACAGCGAGCCGCGATCCATGTGGGAATCGCGTTTCACATCACGTTGCAGCGAATCGGTGCGCACCGAACCGTCCAGCGACGAGCCTTGCAGCGAACGGTCGAGCGCCGGATCCTGGATCGGATCTTCGCGCAGGGTCGACGACTGGAGCGACGTGCCGCCGGTGGCGGTCAGGCCGCCCTGCACCTGCGATTCCTGATAGGTACCGCCGGTTGGTTCGATCTTGTTCATCGATTGCTGCTGGAACAGCGCCGGGTCGCCCGGATTATCCAGAATCGGAGTGTCGGCGCGCTGGACCGAGCCGGTCGCGCCCGATTGCGACGACATCGCGCCGGATCGCTGCAGGCCGGCGCTGCCGCCCAGGCCCATGGCGCCGGCGCTCATGCCGGAGGCGGCCAGGTCGGGTGTGCCGGTGGCGTTTTCGTCGATATCGGTCGGGCCGTAGCGCTCGACGATGTCGGCGCCGCGCTCGACTTCCGGCAGCGAATTCGCCACCAGGGTCAGCACGTGGTGGCCGCGGGTGACCGCGCCCTCATAACGGCTGACATGCTCGGCATTGTCCGAGCCGAACAGGTCGCTGAAGAAGTTCTTGATGCTGGCAGTGATGCCGGTATCGCCATCGGCGCTGCGCTCGGCGCCGAGCGGGGCGTCGCCGGTCAGGCTGTCGGTCAGGCTGTCGGTCTGGCCGGTCGGGTCGGCGTTCGAGAGGCGGACGTCGGTGCGGGAGAAACCCGACGACAACAGTTCATTCATCGCGTTTTGCGCGTCGGTGCGGTTGTCGAACACCGCTACGAGGGTATGTTGCATGGTCGTTTCCTCCGAGATGAGAGTGATCTTGCGCGGGCGACGGCGTCGCTGCTTCGTGCGCTATGTTGTCAAGATTACTCTACTCTGCCGAGGTGTCGCGCACCATTGACTGCTGGAAATTTGCGGCGCGATACCGACGGCTAATGGTCAGGCGAACGGGTTCTCGATGGTGCTGATCTCGGGTGGCGGCAGTTGCTCCGGAAGCTCTTTCGCCTCCAGCGCGGCGACAATTTCGCCCAGCGCCGTGTGCAGGCGGCGCGCCAGTGCGAGCCCTGGCACATCGGCGGTGAGGTCGACATCGCCCGAGATGGTGATGCGGTCGACGCGGTTCTCCAGCATCAGGTCGCCAATGCCGAGCACATCGGCTTCGTTGGCGAACGGGGTGAAGCCTGCAGGTTTTTTCTTGCTCATGGGTTCTCCGTAATCAGCTGCTTAGGATCGGTTCTTGCGCTGCTTGATGGTCGGCAGGCGCAGCACGCGTTCTTTCTGGCGTGTGGACAGCGACGGCAGCAGTTCGATGCCGACGATGCGCTCCAGCTCGGCCACCGGCACGACCTGGATCGGCGCGTCGGCGCGGTTCTCGGTGAACCAGGCCGCGGCCAGCTTCTGGCGCGGACTGTACACCACCTTGTACAGATGGCTCGGCACGATGACGTTGCCCACCTTCGTCAGGTTTGCACCGAGGAAGGCGGGGCCGGTGATGACGTACAGGTCCCCTTCCTTCCTGGCCATGGTGCGCACCGCGCCCTCGATCGGGGCCCAAATGTGGCGGTTGTGATCGCGGTCTTGCGGGACCATATTGGCCAGCGAAAAACTCTCGCGCTGGGTGCGGCGGTCGGGCATGTTGGCGTTCGGCGCCAGGTGGCCGCGGTCGAAGCCGCTGCGGGCGTAATCCGCAAGCTCGGCGCGCTGGCCGCGCGGCAGGCGCTGTTCGGCATGGAATTTGTCGTCGCGGTCCAGCCCCTGGGCGCGCTTGAGATTATCGGCGCGCACGTGCTCCGCTGACCAGAGGGGCGTGCGGGTCACGCCCGAGTGGACGATGCCGAACACGCCATAGCACAGCTCGCGGGTCGCGGCGGCCAGCTTCTGGTTGCGAATCTCCGGCGCGCGGCCATCGAGGTAGTGGACCGGGCAGCTATCGGCCTGGGCCGCGCCCGCGGCAAACAGGGCGCCGGCAATGGCGAGGCGGGCAAGCAGCTTGCCCATTGAATGTTGGAACATGATCCGGATGCGTTATTAATAACAGCGGGCATTTTAGCTGAGCATATATCCCCGGAGCATAAAATAAACGGTGTGGAAGGCGTGGCAAGCGTTCTTCGGCGCGGACCCGCACGATTGCATGAGCAGTTCCGCGGGGAATGTTTTAAAATTGCCGCCTTCTCAAGAATATTTTCCGTTTGGGAAACAAATGACAAGCGAATGACCCACCCGCCGATTCCGGAGGATTTACGCCGCTTCGTCCTGACGAGCGTACCCTCCGTGCCCTTCCTGGAAGCCCTGCTTCTGCTGCGCGCCGACCCGAGCCAGCAGTGGGAGAGCGCCATGCTGGCAAGCCGGCTGTACATCCGCGAGCGTGTGGCGGGCGAGTTGCTGTCCGACTTGTGTACCGCGGGCATTGCCCGCCCCTGCGAGCCGCCCGCGCAGCATTGCTTCAGCTATGGCCCCGCCACCGAGGCCTTGCGCGAGCGAATCGATGCGCTCGCCGACGTCTACGCAAAACAGTTGGTGGATGTCACCCACCTGATCCACTCCGGTCTCGAACGCAAGGCGCAGCAGTTCGCCGACGCCTTCCGATGGCGAAAGGACGATTGAGATGGGGTAGCCGGACATCGGACCTGAAATCTGAACCAGTCACTCTGGCGCCATTCGCGCGCCCGATGACGACACGCTGACAACCAACTGAGCAATACCTCACGGACTGTGCGATATGGGCGAACTGATCTATACCCTCTGCATGTTGACCTCGCTTGCCTGCGCCTGGCTGCTGATCGCCAGCTACCGGCGCACCCGCCACCGCCTGCTGTTCTGGAGCGGCGCGTGTTTTGCGGTCATGACGCTGAACAACTTCTTGCTACTGTTGGACAAGGTGGTCTTCCCGACCCAGGTCGACCTGCTGCCGTGGCGCCAGGCCAGCGCACTGGTGGCCTGCGCGCTGCTGTTGTATGGCCTGATCTACGAGAAGGAGTAAGCGATGACCCATCTGATGGCCGGCGCGATCGCCATGGCATCCCTGACGATCGCCCTGTTCTTCGTGCGTTTCTGGCGCAGCAGCGGCGACCGGTTCTTCCTGTATTTCGCCCTTTCATTCACGATCGAGGGGCTGCACCGCGTGTATGCGGTGATGCGCGATAACGGCGGCGAGGATTCGCCGCTGCACTATCTGATCCGCCTGCTGGCCTATGGCCTGATCCTGTGGGCGATCCTGGAAAAGAACCTGCCGCGCAAGCCGCGTGACCGTTGAACGCAGGGCGGCGTCGCGGGCGACTGGCGTGCGCCCGCTGCATGGTGCCTGGGCCATAATCGGCCCATCTAGCATCGTCTACAGGAGGACACCATGAGCGCACCCGAACAATCAGACCGCAAGCAGGATGGCGCAGTTCCCGCCGGAGGCCAGGACCAGCGTTCCGAGAACCTGTTGCCAGGTGAAGAAGGCGCGGAAGACGGCCGTTTCGACGTCGCCGAAGAAGTCAGCCTCGACCAGCATTCCGATGAGGCGCGCCGGATTGGCCAGGCGCCGTCGAACGGCATCGCGGACGCCCTGCCCGAAGCGCTGAAAACGCCGGTGGCCTCGCAGCAGGTGCCTGACAAGCCCTGAACTTCGGGTCGCAAATCATTTCCGTGGGGCCACACCGTTGACAGGCCCCGCGGCGCGCCGTAGATTGCTTCCATCATCATAAATAGAGGCGTGAAGCATTTTGAGCGACCCCATCCCGAGCGAACGCCGCGCCAGCGTCCTGTTCATCTGCAAGCGTCCTGCGCCCGATCCTGTCGTCACCCAGGTCTTCGCCGAGTTCGGCCAGACGATCGTCCAGGCCTTCTCGCTGGAGGAAGGCCTCGCATACGTGCGCGGACGCGACTTTGCCATGGTGCTGGTCGGTTATTCGGGCGACGCCGATGGCATGCTGCAGGTCGTGGCGGCAGTGCGTGGCGAAGCCCGCGCCTGCCATACCCCGATCGTCGCCATCGGGCTCCCGGTTCTGTTGCCCTTCGCGCAGGAGCTGTTGTACGAGGCCGGCGCAATCGCCGTGCTGTCCGAGCCGCTCTCCCCCACCATCGTGCGTGCCAAGGCGCGCTTCTACCTCGGCGCCTTCGACACCCAGGTCGAGCGCCAGCGCGCCGAGGCGGCGCTGAACGAAACGCGCCAGCGCCTTGAACGCATCATCGAGGCGGCCGAGCTGGGCGTGTGGTCATGGACCATGGACGGCGACCAAGTCGTCGCCGACATCCGCGTGGCCGACCTGTTCGGGGTGCCGCGCGAAGAGCGCGAGCGCGCGCCGCTGGCGCACTACCTGGCCACCATCCATCCCGATGATCTTGCGCCCACCAAGGCGCTGATCGACGACGCCATTGCGCGCCGCGGCGCCTATGGCGCGACCTACCGGATCCGCCAGGAAGGCGGCTGGCGCTGGGTCATCGCGCGCGGCCACGTCGAGGTCGACGCCGCCGGCACGCCGGTCGAGGTGCGCGGCGTGGTGATCGACGCCACCCGTCAGCTGGTCGCCGAGCAGCAGCTGCGCGCCACCGAGGAACGCTACCGCACGGTGTTCGACTCGATCGACGAGGGCCTGTGCGTGATCGACATGCTGTACGACGAGACTGGCCGCCCGACCGACTACCGCTTCGTGGAGGCCAATCCCGCCTTCATCAAGCAGACCGGTCTGGTGGACGCGGTGGGCCGCACCGTGCGCGAGATGGTGCCGGTCCACGAGCAGCACTGGTTCGACACCTATGGCAAGGTGGCCGAGACCGGTGAGGCGGTGCGCTTCCAGAACGAGGCCAAGGGCCTGCAGCGCTGGTACGACGTCTACGCCACCCGACTGGGCGGTCCCGAACAGCGCCGCGTCGCGGTGCTGTTCTCCGACGTCACCGAACGGCGCCGCTCCGAGGTGGCGCTGCGCCAGATGGCCGACGACCTGTCCGAGGCCGACCGCCTCAAGACTGAATTCCTGGCCACCCTGGCGCACGAGCTGCGCAATCCGCTGGCGCCGATCCGCAGCGGCCTGCAGTTCATCCGCCGCGCGCCGGGCGACGTCGCCGCCGTGACGCGCGTGCACGAGATCATGGAACGCCAGCTGGACCACCTGGTCAACCTGGTCGATGATCTGCTCGACGTGGCGCGGATCACGCGCGGCCAGGTGGTGCTGCGGCGTGAGCGGGTCGACCTCGCCGCGATCCTGCATGCGGCGCTGGAAACCAGCATGCCGCTGATCGAGGCCGCGCGCCACCAGTTCGACCTGCGCATCCCGGACGAAGCGCTGATGCTCGACGCCGACCCCACCCGCCTGACCCAGGTGGTCAGCAACCTGCTCAACAACGCGGCGCGCTATACGCCCAAGGGCGGGCGCATCGTGCTGGCCGCCGAACGCGATGGCGACTGCGCCGTGGTGGCGGTGTCGGACAACGGCATCGGCATCGCGCCGGAAGCGCTCGAAGAGGTATTCCGGATGTTCACCCAGGTCGGCCAGGCGCAACAGCCCGGCTCGGGCGGGCTGGGCATCGGGCTGTCACTGGTGCGCAGCCTGGTCGAGCTGCATGGCGGGACCGTGACCGCCGACAGCGCCGGCACCAATGCCGGCAGCGTGTTCACGGTGCGCCTGCCGCTGGCGGTGACTGCTGCGCCAGCAACGCCGGATGCTGCGCTGGCGGCCGTGGACGACGCGCCGCCGGGCCGCAGCGTACTGGTGGTGGACGACAACCGCGACGCGGCCGAGACCCTGGCCGCCCTGCTGAACATGCTGGGCCACAGCGCGCCGGTCGCCAATGACGGCCGCCAGGCGCTGCGCATGCTGGCCAGCCTGAAGCCGGACGTGGTGTTCCTGGACCTGGGCATGCCGGGGATGTCGGGCTACGAGGTGGCGGCGGCGATCCGGGCCGATGGCCGCTTCGACGGGATGCACCTGGTGGCGCTGACCGGCTGGGGCGGCGAAGCTGACCGCGAACGCACGCGCGCCGCGGGGTTCGACGAGCACCTGACCAAGCCGGCCACGGTCGAGGCCATTGAGGACGTGCTCAGACGAGTTTAGTGGACTCTGACACGAATGGCGTTAAGTTAGGCGCTGTAGGGTGGACGTGGCCGGCGGGGCGGCTTTGCCTTCCACGCGTTCAGACCACATTGCCTCTAAGGCGTAGCAGATGTTGTTTGAACGCGTGGGCGGCGAGCCGCCCACCCCACAGTGGCGCTAACTTAACGGCATTAGACTCTGACACGAAAAAAAGCGGCCAGCGCTTGAAGCGCCGGCCGCTGTTCATTGGAGCAGTCGATCAGTGCCCTATCAGCCGACCTGGGCGACCGACGTCGGCTCGGCGGCCACGCGCGGGGTGTCCTGCACGTCCTGGCTGGTAGCGAAGAAGCGCTCGACCTTGTTGCCCGATTCGGCGCTGCCGATCAGCTGGTGCATGCGGCTGGCGGTCAGGTCCCACGAGGTGCCGGCCACCACTTCGCGCATGCGCGTGGCCATGGCCTGGCGGTCGTCGGCCGACAGGGCCACCTGGCGTTCGCAGGCGGCGATGTAGTCGGCGTGCGATGCGGCGATTTCCACCACGTCGCCGTAGGGCACCTTGACGTCGGTGATCGGGGTCGAGACCGATGGCAGCTCGGCCGCCATGTACTCGAGCACCTTGGTCGGGCTGATGAACTTGGTCGAATCGTTGATGGCGAACGGCAGCAGGCACACGTCCCAGCCGGCCAGGAACTGCGGCAGCTCGTTATAGGTGCGCTGGCCCATGTAGTGCACGTTCGGCTGCTTCGGCAGGGTCGCCGGGTCGATCTTGACCACCGGGCCGACCAGCACGATCTGCCATTCAGGATGCGCATCGGCCATGCTCGACACCAGGTCGACGTCGAAACGCTCGTCGATCACGCCATAGAAGCCCAGGCGCGGATGCGCGATGTGGGCCTGGTCCGGATGCGAGATCGAGGTGTCCTGCGCCTGGCGGAAATGGGCGGCGTCGACGCTGCTCGAGAAGCAGTGGGCATTGGCGTGGCGGTCGCGCTTGGACTGGTACAGGCTCGGGCCGCCGGTGAACACGACGTCAGCGATGTTCAGCAGTGCGCTCTCGCGCTGCAGCAATTGCTTGGGTGCGTTCTTGAACATGGCCAGTTCGTCCATGCAGTCGTAGACCACCTTCGACGGCTTGAGGCCTTGCAGCAGCGGCAGCGCCATCGGGGTGTAGAACCAGACCACCGGCTCTTCGCCGGCCGGCACCAGGTCGGCCAGCAGCGCTTGCAGCGTTGGCAGCTGGTCGTCATGGAAGCCCCATTGCTGGATCGGGGTATGTGGACGGCAGACCGTGATGTTCTTCGCGACCTGGGTCTTTTCCAGGCGTGCCTCACCCTCGGTATGCATCGGCTCTTCGACGAAGAGGATGTCGTAGTGTTCGGCCAGACGCGTCATCAGGTGCTGGGGACGCTGGAACACGAAATCCCAGCGGAGATGGCAAAACACGATCAGGTTCGGCATATTGATTTCCTTTCACCTTGGCTGGCGCAATATTGTTGATATTCGAAACCGCGCCTGTTCTTTTTCTCTCTCTCAAGGGATGTGACGTTGCACTTGAACCAGGCCGGACCCAGGAATCGTAACATGCAATTTTCGTAATATTTTGATTTGTGCGGGGCAACATTTCAGCGGACACACGGGCCAGTGGGCATCCTACTGCCGAGCTTCATAGGGAGAGTCCGTCATTGAGGCAATCTCCTGTAAGGCGCCTCCTACATCAATACAGGCGAATCCACTACGAAAACAGGCGAAAATGTTGTCGGAATGCAGCGAAAAACCGGTCCGAAACCGCCGGTTTACCGCTTTCCGGGTCGCGTTTCAGCGCGCGTGATACGGCTCGGCGCCTTCGGCGTGACCGTCGGCGCTGAAGCCTGCGGCGATCGACACCCCTTCCAGGCCCAGCGACAGCAGCGCATCGCACAGCTCGTCGACCTCGACGGTCAGGTCGGCAGCCAGGTCGACCGCCTTCTCGACGCTGCCCCAGGGCTGACCGCCGTCAAGGGCGTACAGGTTGGCGCGCAGCACGATGTGCTCGCCATCGAGGTCGAGCGGCGCCACTGCCGCATGCACCGCGTCCGGCGCCAGGTCCTTGGCAGCCAGCAGGCGCTTGGCTTCGGCCAGCAGGCCGAGCGTCGCCAGCTCGGCCACGCCCTGCTCCTTGGCGCCGTAGAACAGATCCTGGTACAGGAAGCTCAGCTCCAGGCGGTCGGGCTCGGCCGCCAGGCAGCGCGCCACCAGCGGCGCTACCGCCACCGTCCAGTCGCGGTAGCGCGCCGCGCGCGTCTCGAACCAGGCGTCGCTGCCGGCTTCGTCCTGCGGAATACGGTAGAAGGGATCGTCGGCGCGCTTGAGGGAGAAGCCCAGCAGGAAGCGCAGTTCCAGCGCCGTCTCGTCGGGCGCCACCGGTTCGCCGGTCCAGCCGCGCATGCTGGCCTGGATCGTGGGCGCCGGCTGCAGCTTCTTTTCCAGCAGCGAAGCGGCGGCTTCGCGCAGCATCTCATGCAGGACGCCGTAGGCGATATGGTCGATCTCGGCCAGGTCGTAGGCGTGCTGCAGCAGCACCACGCGGGCGCCCTTGCTGTCCAGGCCATGGTCCTGGAAGCTGCCGGCCAGGGCCTCGAACGCTGCCCCGTCCTGGAAGGTCTCAAGGGCCGCCAGGCCGCCGCGGCTGCGCACGAACAGCGGCACCAGGAAGGCGTCGATCTCGTATTCGGGGCCGTCCTCGCGCCGGATGCGCGTCGTGGCCGCTTCTTCTTCGATGCGCGCGCGTAGCAGGCGGCAGGCCAGCGGGTCGGTGTAGCGCGCGACCTCGATCGCTTCGTACAGGACCTCGTCGCGCTTCTTGCGGATCGCCTTGCGCACCAGCGTGGCCAGCGCCTCCTGCTGCTCGCGCGCCAGTTCGCTGCCGGCGCCCACCTCGTCCTCGCGCTCGGCGATCTCGAGGGCCATGTCGGCCATCAGCTGGGCGTCGGCATGGATGTCGGCGCCGCTATCGGCTGCACGCGTATTGTTCGAGGTGCGGGGTGCGGGACGCTTATTCTTTGGCATGACTGTGTGGTGGAAGGGATCAGGATCGCATGGTACCACCGCCTCATGCAGCCGGGCCGCGCCGGTGTTATGCTTCGGGCAAAAACGCCCCGCCGAAAGCCCTCCATGCTCGAAAAATTCTTTAGACTCCGCGAGAACCACACCACCATCCGCACCGAGATGATGGCCGGGCTGACGACCTTCCTGACGATGGTCTACATCATCTTCGTGAACCCCTCGATCCTGGGCGACGCCGGCATGCCGAAGGAATCGGTGTTCGTCGCGACCTGCCTGGTCGCCGCCGGCGGCACCGCCATCATGGGCCTGTACGCCAACTACCCGATCGCGATGGCGCCGGGCATGGGCCTGAACGCTTATTTCGCCTACGCCGTGGTGCTCGGCATGGGCATCCCGTGGCAGGCCGCCCTCGGCGCGGTCTTCATCTCGGGTTGCCTGTTCATCCTGGTCACCATGGTGGGATTGCGCGCCATGATCGTCGACGGCATCCCGCGTTCGATGCGGGTCGCGATCACGGTCGGCCTGGGCATGTTCCTGGCGCTCATCGCGCTCAAGAACGCCGGCATCGTGGTGGCCAACGAAGCCACCCTGGTCAAGGCCGGCGACCTGCATGCCCCGGCCGCGATCATGGCGGTTGCCGGCTTCTTCGCCATCGTCGCGCTCGACCGGCTCAAGGTGCGCGGCGCGATCCTGATCGGCATCGTGCTGGTGACGGTGCTCAGCTTCTTCTTTGGCGGGAATACCTACCGGGGCATCTTCTCGGCGCCGCCGTCCATTGCTCCCACCTTCCTCCAGCTCGACATCCCGGGCGCCCTGTCGGCCGGCATCCTGAACGTGGTGCTGGTGTTCTTTCTGGTCGAGCTGTTCGACGCCACTGGCACGCTGATGGGCGTAGCGCGCCGCGCCGGCCTGCTGGTCGAGGGCAAGATGGACCGCCTCAACAAGGCCCTGCTGGCCGATAGCGGCGCCATCGTCGCCGGCAGCGTGCTGGGCACGTCGAGCACCACCGCCTACCTCGAAAGCGCCTCCGGCGTGCAGGCCGGCGGACGCACCGGGCTGACCGCGCTGACGGTGGCCGCACTGTTCCTGGCCTGCCTGTTCATCGCGCCGCTGGCGGCCGTGGTGCCGCCCTACGCGACCGCGCCGGCGCTGCTGTTCGTGGCCTGCCTGATGCTGTCCGACCTGGGCGACGTGGAGTGGGGCGACACCACCGAAAGCATCCCGGCTGCGGTGACCGCGCTGGGCATGCCGTTTACCTATTCGATCGCCGAGGGCATCGCGTTCGGCTTCATCAGCTACGCCGTGCTCAAGCTGCTGACCGGCCGCGCGCGCGAGGTCAAGCCGGTGGTCTGGGTGATTGCCGGACTGTTCGCGTTCAAGATCATCCATATCGGCACGTGAGCAGGCAACCGAGTAGATACCTGATAAGCCTTGCCGCAGCGATCATGCCCGATTGCATGGCAATACGCTGTCTTTGCGTTACAATGTCCTGCAATTTGCGGCTGAACTCGCCGCGCACGATCCACCAACGACAGCCGGCCGTGCCAGCGCCCCTGCTCCTGGGGCGGACCATGCGGCCGCACACATGCTGATGAAATCACTCCCGATCCTGGCGCTGGCATTTGCCGGCGTCCATGGCGCGGCACTGGCCGCCCCCGACCTCCCGCAAATCGGCGACGTCCACGCGCCACTGATGGTGGCCAAGCCGGTCATTCCCGATGGCGGCTGGTTCACCTCGGCCGAACTGGGCGCAATCACGACGTCCGGCAACACGCGCGGTACCTCGGTGACTGGCAAGATCGATGCGCGCCACGAAACTGCCCGCTGGAGCCACGAGTTCATTGCGAGCGGCTACTTCAAGGAAGACGAATACGAGGACGACGACGGCGTGCGCCAGCGCAGCCGCTCGGCCGAGCGCTGGGCGACCTCGGCCAAGGCATCGCGCAAGCTGATGGGCGACGGCCGCCGTGCCTTCATCATCGGCAGCCACGTCAACGACAAGTTCGGCGCCTACACCGAGTACTCGACCATCGGCGTCGGTTACGGTACCCGCTGGTACACCTCCCCCGACAAGACGCTCGACGTCGAAATCGGTCCAGGTTATTCGATCGGCAAGCGCTACAGCGATGATGACGAGGTCGAGGAAGAGCGCGGCATGACGGTGCGCGGCGCGGCCCAGTTCCGCTGGCAGGTCAGCCCGTCGGCCTTCTTCGCCCAGACTGTCAGCGTCGAGAAGGGTACCGGCAATACGCACTCGGTGGCCGAGACCTCGCTGTCCACCAAGATCAACGGCAGCATGCAGATGAAGGCCGGGTTCAGCATCCGCAACGACAGCATCGTCCCGGAAGACAAGAAGAACACCGATACCCAGACCTCGCTGACGATGGTCTATTCGTTCTGACCCATCCAGGCTAATTCGAGGGCGGCGCCCTCGTCGCGCCGGACGGTGAATCCGAGGCTGGCGTACAGCGCCCGCGCGGCGCTGTTCTCGACGCGCACGCGCAGGGCGATGGCGCCGCCCCGTGCCTGCAAGGCCGTCAGCAGTTCGCGCGCAATCCCCTGCCTGCGCGCTGCCGGCGCGACCGCCAGGTCGACCACCCGCAACGCCTCCTCCGAGCGGTCCAGCACCAGGCGCGCCACCGCCATGCCCTCTTCTTCCACCAGCCAGGTCTCGGCGCCGGGATAACGCCGCGCATAGTCTTCTAGCTGCAGCTGCTGCTGGTGGCGCGCGATGCCCTCGATGACGCTGCGCGGCACCGGCAACGCGCCGAGATCCGGGCGCGTGGCCAGGTACAGCGCGGCGAGGAAGTCCGCATCGCCCGTCCCGGGCGCGCGCGCCGCCAAGCGTCCGAACCTCATCGTGGCGCCAGGCCCTTCGCCAGCACCAGCGCCGCCAGGCTGATGAGGGCGGCGCCGCTCAGGTAGTAGCCGACATAGGCGATGCCGTAGTTGGTGGCCAGCCACAGCGCGATATATGGCGCCACCGAGGCGCCGAGGATGCCGGCGAAGTTGAAGGTCAGCGAGGCGCCGGTGTAGCGCACCTCGGCCGGGAACATCTCGGCCAGCAAGGTGCCCAGCGGGCCGTAGGTAAAACCGACCAGGCACATGCCGAGCACCATGAACGCCGCCACCGCGAACCAGCCACCGGCACCGAACAGGGGGCCATACAGCAGCCCGAACACGGCAATCGCGACGCTCACCAGGATCATCGCATTGCGCCGTCCGCGGCGGTCGGCCAGCAGCGCCGACAGCGGAATGGTGAGCGCGAAGAACACCACCGCGCCCAGCTGCATCACCAGGAACTGCTGGCGCGTATAGCCCAGCTGGCCGGTGCCCCAGCTCAGCGCGAACACCGTCATCAGGTAGAAGATCACGAAGGTCGACAGCGCGATCAGGGTGCCGAGCACCAGCGCGCGGCCGTGCTCGCGCACCACGGTCACCACCGGCAATTTAACCCGCGCCTTGCTATCGAGGACCTTCTGGAAGTCGGGCGTCTCGGTGATCTTGAGACGGATATACAGGCCCACGATCACCAGGATCGCGCTGGCCAGGAAGGGAATGCGCCAACCCCAGGCGAAGAAGGCTTCGTCGCTCATCAGTTCGCCCAGCAGCAGGAACACGCCGCCCGACAGGAAGAAGCCGATCGGGGCGCCCAGTTGCGGGAACATGCCGTACCAGGCGCGCTTGCCCGGCGGGGCATTCTCGGTCGCCAGCAGCACCGCCCCGCCCCATTCGCCGCCCAGTCCCAGTCCCTGGCCGAAGCGGCACAGCGCGAGTAAAAGCGGCGCGGCCACGCCGATCTGCGCATAGGTGGGCAAGAGGCCGATCAGGATGGTCGAGATGCCCATCGTGAGCAGGGCCGCGACCAGCGTCGCCTTGCGGCCGACGCGGTCGCCGAAGTGGCCGAACACGGCCGAGCCGACCGGCCGCGCAAAAAAGGCGATGGCGAAGGTGGCCAGCGATTGCAGCACGGCGGCGCCGGGGTCGGCGCTCGGGAAGAACAGGCGCGGGAACACGAGCACCGCGGCGGTGGCATAGATATAGAAGTCGTAGAACTCGATCGTGGTGCCGATCAGGCTGGCGAACAGGACGGTGCGTGGCTTGTTGGGGGTAGTCGCGCCCCCGGCTGCTGCAACGCTCATGCCCCCGCCTGGGCCAGCGCCTGGCGCACGCTGTCGGCATCGGCCGGGCGCACCACGCGCGCGATTTCGTGCCCATCCTTCAGGACCACGACGGTCGGCCACAGCTTGATGCGGAACGAGCGGCCCAGCGGCCGGCCGGGGCCGTCCTCGACCTTCGTATGGCGGGCCGCAGGGAACCCGGCGACAGCCTGCTCGATCAAAGGTTCGGCGGCGCGGCAATAGCCGCACCAGTTGGCGCCGAAGTCGAGGACCACCAGGCCGGGCGTGGCATCGATCGCGCTGCGTTCGGGCTGGGCGGTGTCATAAGGTGCGGACATGGGGTCTCCTTGTTTTTGCTATGTCTTGCTATTGGTTTGTCAAAAGGCTACTGCAAGCGTACCTCAAATCGGCGCCGCCGGCATGGCCGCGCGGTCATCGCGGCAAACCGGCCTGAACGTGTGACACCTAACCGTCAGCACGGGGTGAGAATGTCACCCTGTCCATTCATTCTTCATAGGAGTACGCCATGTCGGACGATCTCAACAACAGCGGTCAGCAGGACCGTTCCCGCATCAACGTGCATGAAGAGCACGAAGTGCGCTATTGGACCGAAGCCCTGGGCGTGAGCCGCGAAGAGCTGGAGCGCGCCGTCAAGCAGGTCGGCGTGAGCGCCAGCGCGGTGCGCGAGCACCTGGGCCGCTGATCCGCCAGCCGGCCGCCATCCACCTATTCCCCATTCAAGGAGCACCCGATGGAAATACCAAAGCAACAGCAGCAGTTCCCGGGCCGCGAGGCCGACCTGACGCCGCAGGCCGACCATGGCGAAACCAGCTACCGCGGCGCCGGCCGCCTGCAGGACAAGGCCACCGTCATCACCGGCGGCGATAGCGGGATCGGCCGTGCGGTCGCGCTGGCCTACGCGCGCGAAGGCGCGGATGTCCTGATCTCTTACCTGAGCGAGCACGAAGACGCGCAAGAGACGGCGCGCCTGGTCGAAGAAGCCGGCCGCCGCGCCATCCTGGTGCCGGGCGACATCGCTGACCCGGCCCACTGCCGCGCGATCGTCGACAGAGCGGTGGCCGAATTCGGCCGCATCGATGTACTGGTCAATAACGCCGCCTTCCAGATGTCCCACGATTCGATCGAGGAGATCCCGGACGATGAATGGGACTACACCTTCAAGGTCAATATCACGGCCATGTTCCACATCTGCAAGGCGGCGGTGAAGCACATGCGGCCCGGCTCGTCGATCATCAACACCACCTCGATCAACTCGGACAACCCCAAGCCGACGCTGCTGGCCTACGCGACCACCAAGGGCGCGATCGCCAACTTCACGGCCGGCCTGGCCCAGCTGCTGGCCGAGAAAGGCATCCGCGCCAACTCGGTCGCGCCCGGCCCGATCTGGACGCCCCTGATCCCGTCGACCATGCCGCCGGACGAGGTCGAAGGCTTCGGCAGCCAGGTGCCGATGAAGCGCGCCGGCCAGCCGAAGGAACTCGCGCCGGTGTACGTGATGCTGGCCTCGGACGAGGCGAGCTATATCTCGGGCGCGCGCATCGCGGTCACGGGTGGCACGCCGATCCTGTAACCAGGCCGTGCATACGGGCGCGATCGCGCCCGTATGGCGCCTGCCGGGGGTCAGTGAGGCAACCAATGTTCGATGCGGCCTTCCCGGTCGAGCAGGAACGTGACCCGGTCAGGGTCGATCTCCTGGGTAAAGATGCCGCCATGGCGCACCACGCGCAGCTTGCGGCCGACGATGGAATCGACCGTCGCAGCTGCCTCTTCGCGTCCCTTGTCCTTGGCGAGCAGGGCGGCCTTGCGCGATTCGTAGCCTGCCAGCGCAGCTGGGCTCACCAGCCATGGCCAGCTGTCGATGCCTTCGCGGCGCGCCTCTTCCAATGACTGCGCTCCTTGACCAGGGTCGAGCAGGAAATCTTGGGTAGAGGCGCTATCCTTGAACAGCGACTGTTCGATCTTGTTGGTCGAGGCCGCGATGCGCACGCCACGGCACCACGTCGGCAGCTCGATCACGAGCTCTGCGTGAATGGGCGAGAGCACGGGTAATGCGATGCCGGCCGGGCGCTTGGCCATCAACTGGAAATCCCAGATCCCATCGTCCGGCGCCACGATATAGACGGCGGGGACCAGCGTGGGGTCTGACCAGCCGCTACTCGGCACGATGCCGCTCACGTGCAGGATCAGCAGCGGGGGAATGCTTTTCGTCATCGCGGTGTTCACTTCGGCGACACTCAGTGCTAGCGCGTGCATATCGTCTCCTCGGGTGGAATGGGAAGCTGCGGAGTGCACCGATCGCCTTCCGTGCCAGCGGCGCCCGATGCTCGACAACCTTGGTGTCCTGAATCAGAGATTCGTTGAATCAATGCGGCGAGCGTCGGCCTGATACTGTGTCGCACATGCGCGCAAGGCCCCGGCCTTGCTGTGCTGTGCTCCTTGTCTCAGGCCGACTTCGCCACATTGATTATTCAACGAACTTCCAATTCAGGACTCTAGTTCAGCCGGCAGGGCATTGCCGTCTTTCCATAGATAGAAGCGGGTACAAGGCTTACGTGAGAGGACGGCAGCCCGGGCCTGGCCATTCAGCGTGGTAGAGCGCACCAGATGGGACGCGGCGATGCAGCGCAAGGAACTGGGAGCTGGCCGCCACACGGCGCGGCGTATTCAACCCTTTGATTGCCAGGCACCGTCCCCATGTGATCATTATTGCCACTCTCTTGCTCAAGCCCGATGCGACTATTCCTGCGCACCCTGTTCCTCGCCGCCATCCTGATCCTCGGCTACAGCCTGCTCGAGCCGACCATCGAACGGGCCCTGTACACGATGCGCCTGGCGTCGATGCCCAAGCCCGACTACCTGCCGGTGCCGGTCGAGGGCGTGCGTCCGCGCGCCCTGCGCGATACCTGGGGCGGCGCGCGCGGCGAAGGCCGCAGGCACGAGGGCATCGATATTTTCGCCGAACGGGGCACGCCGGTGCTGTCGAGCACCGAAGGCATCGTGACCCAGGTCGGCACCAACCGCCTGGGCGGCCTGGTGGTGTGGGTGATGGGGCCGGGCCGACAGCG
>Ga0265798_10002630_pt1 | contig 26222 bp, 33 predicted proteins | sample P3T30metagenome_FD_192430 | JGI IMG/M metagenome (GOLD analysis project Ga0265798, IMG submission 192430) | Plant litter microbial communities from East Loma Ridge, Irvine, California - P3 T30 | ecosystem: Environmental > Terrestrial > Plant litter > Unclassified | place: USA: California...
TACATTGTACGGACTGGTCCAATTTGTCACGCGAGTCGATTCTTACACACACGACACGAGCTCTCAGTTTTCGTTGAGGTGATAAGTTGAGCATGGCAGAGGTTGAGGCTGCAGTCCAGCACGATTCGGGGGTCTGATGCCCAACATACAGTGCTTCATTGGGACTCGCTTAGCACTAGCGTATAGTCGGCGGCGCACAATCAATCTTTAGTGTCCCATCCTGCAGCTGCCAGCCCACCCACTTACGCAGCCCCGTACGTTAGCAGCACAACGACATGGCACCTGAATGGGCGAAGATCGCCGCGTGGAGCCAAACCAAAGCCGACAAAGAAACTGCCGAATACCTCTCCGACTGGTGGAAGGGCATCTTCTTGACTTTCAAGTACGAGGATGACTTCAGCGGGTACTACTGCCGATATGAAGTACGCTCGCAGTTTTCTTGTATCGAGTGCATCGCTAACAGTAACAGGAAGAGATGATGTGGCCCGAGGCCCTCTTGAGCCAGCTAGTCTATCCCAAGCATCTACTGGGAGAACACAGCCACTACTTTGCGACATGCAGCGTGTGGGTAGATCCTCTAGAGCTGACGATGGATGGCGGCAGCGTGGGGTTCAAAGTGCGTGTTGCCACCGTCGACCTCGCCTCGCTGCAGGACCGAGCCTTCAAGACAGTCAAGAAAGCCATGGACATCGTGCGCAATTTGGTCAACGAGCGCGTTCTCAAGGCGATGCGCCCGCCTCGACGCAAGGCCATCGTTCTGGATGCAACTCTAGGTAGTACTACCACGTACACAGCCGCGCCTTCCGGTTCCGTGAGGGGAGGAGGCCTGGTGCCTCTATCATCGGAGCCCTGGAAGCCGAAGTGGCGTCAATCAACACTATCGCCTGAGGCCTTCGACCGCATACGTATGGACCTCGACTACGAGGTCGACCGCATGTCATATAGACATGGGACATACGATATGTCTATACGCTTTGGGCAGCTGTTACTCAAGTCGATCAGCGGCCGCGCCGTCGAGTCGACCGACCGCAATAAGACGGTGAACACAGCCATCTTCAGGGCTAGCATGATGCCCGGGGGGTTCGAGTGTGGAGTGAACGACTGGTAAGTTCCTCGCCCTTCTACTCCGTTGCACATTGACTAATCCGTATCCAAGGTTGCTGGCAGCGGACACAGCCATATACGCCACCCTGATGAATCGCCTGAGCGGCATACCAGACGTCACGCTCTTGGCACCACCCATCTGGCGTGGTGAAGACGAACGCCATCCCGCTCCGGAGGTCGTGCCGGCTGCATGGAATCATATCCTGGAGATGCCGTGCTGCATCGTCAAGCTCATGTGCCAGAACAGTGCTAAGATCGTCGTCGTTTCAACAAAGGTTTTGCTCGCCATCACGGGCGAAAAGGTATTAATCGATGATGGTTTCGAGGTTTTGGACACAGCCATCAGACCCCAGGTGTACTCTCAACTCATCGCCGAGTTGTCGTCGTAAGTAAAACCCTCGTTGCACCCCTCTTGTATATATACTTACATGTAATAGTGGACGAGCATGGGATATCGGTATCCAGCACTCCCGACGTATGCCCAACAAAGAGAGAAGGAAATGGGGGCCCTTAGTACGCAGCCTGGAGTACTCGGGTGGAACTGCGTGCGACGTCAAGTGGGACTCGCGATTACTGGTTGCTGGCTACAAAGTCCTTAGGGTATGCGTCGAGCAGGTCACATACCTGGACATGAAGAACGATTACCGCCTGAATGTGAGAGAGAGGAGTTTTAACAACCTTACCTCGAACATAGCCATCGCCTCGAACATAGCCATCGACATCACGCGATCCGACTGGGCGACGGCCTTCGCAGAGACCGAGCTCCCGGCGCTAGGGCGCAAGGCTGATCTGAGCGGGGTGCAGCTCCTGCCGCATGTCAAGGACTTGGTGATGCAGATGATGCTCGTCAGCTGGGCTGTCTTGTACGCCCAGGTCACTTCGGCCGCCCAGGCCGCCTAGCACACAGCCAACTTCTCTGGATCGGTGTGGAGTATAGTAGACTAAGCTCAACCATAATGCAACGTGTTCTTCAATCTGTGTTCATAAGCTCTTGTCGCGATCAATAAGACACCGTGAACGTCGACCAAACCATTGTACCAAGACTAGTGTGACTTCTTAAGTCTTGGAAATGCCCGTCTTCTATATAGCATACGCCGGCGCGGCCATGACTGAGATCGCCAAACAAGAACCTGGCCCGCGAGAAGGAAGCGATCTAGCTACATGATGGGCACAGAATCGGCGTTACTCTCCCATCCTAATCGCATGAATGCCGTGACCGGTTCAGTCATACCCAACTTCCGAGGATATCGCCAATGTAACCTCTCCGAGGAGTTGTAAGGTAAGCTATTGTGCTCTAGGCCCGTTAGGACTGTACGGAAGTCTCACGTGCCAACTAGAGCTGTCCGGTTTTCGGTATCAGGCTCGAATCTTACCTCCTTTACGTCAACAAGTTTTCCATGAGGAGTGGCTGTCGTTGCAATAACAAAAGAGGGGCCTGTACAGACAGCAGGAACAATGATGCGACTGCGAGCGGACATGTACTCTTATTCACCCGGGCCATAAAGCCTGGATTTCGTGAAACTTATCCTGCAGCTGACTAGATGTGTTCATCACGTCCTTTTCAGCTTATCGCTGTACCAGGGGTTGAGCGGCGCAGATAATGGGGAAGTCAAAATGCATACGGAAACTTGTACCAAGTTTGGTTTGCGCAAGGCGACCCACGTACAGCGGAAGATGCTGTACACGAGCGGAGTGGATTTGTAAAGGACGCAATGACGCGTTTGATCGACAAGCTCTTGTATCGCCTGTGGTAAATTACTACAGCTTGAAGAGCAAAAGGAATCATCATTCTGACATCCGCAAACCCATATGCGAAGGGACTGCCGATCGAAAGCGAGACCCTGAGAGACGGTCGGCCAGCTAACATCCAACCTGGCCATCACAGCTACCCCAATTCCCGTCGGGGGTTATGGGGTTTCCATCTCAAGCCCATATTAGCAGCAGCCACTGCCCTCGATAGCGCTGCTTTACTTCTGCCACCCGCCCGAGGCACCGCAAGCGAACGAACCACACTTACAGCATATCATACTTGCGATTTCCCCCATTCACGAGAGTATCTTTTCGTCTAGCTCGTGGATGTTGCGGAAGTTGTGAGCGGCTTGTGTCCCTCTGCGTCGTCACAGTATCATGGGATGAAGTAGGTGGCAACCAAAAGAACCACACTGCCCTTGGCCCGTTGGCGTTGTCGACCAGTACCGCAATGCGTGGACGTGCATGTTGTGGAGTTGAAAATGAGGATGCTAACAACTGAAAGCTTAGCGCGCTGGTATTGAGCGAGGCTCAGCTCAGGTTTCACGGTGTTGAGAAAAGTCCAGTGGATGACGAAATGCATGGTCGATGCCGCAGGCTACTGTATATATCTCCGCGGACTCCCATCTGCACCACTGATGGGCGGGCACTGCGATGGGACGAGTGGGCTCTGTGAGACTGATGTAGTCTGCTGTGCTTCGATCTCTGACATTGTGACAGAATCGATACGCGAGAAGCGATTTGGCATTTAGAAGACATGATTCAATGAGCGGACTGGAAGATAGACTATCAGTACAACTTCTGACCTTGACAGGCTTTGACATGCGACTTTGGTACTCATGGAGCATGAGGAACGTGTCGTGTATGGCTGTCGCGGTGCGATTGACGGTGACACGTTTCAGGGTTTGTACGCTTCGCATACCCCAGCTAGACTGGGCACCACAAGGCACTGAAGCTCTAATTGGGAACATCAGGTCAAACTGCTACCCTTCTAGATACAGCCATTCTGATCGAGAAGACGAATGGAATCTTGGCTGGAGTCAGAAACGGCAGAATCTGCGGCAGGCTGGCTAGTTTACACGGACAGACTGAGCTTCGCTCCTGATGTATAGGAGTTGCTTGTCGGCACTAGGATTACTAAACATGAAGCTCGCGTGTTGTCATACGTCTTGGGGTCGCTTTTGCTGCCCGTGAAGAGTGGCAGAACCCACCCAATCGCGAGCAGGCTGCGGGGGCCCTGCATCTCATACTTATTCTTATATACCTATATACTGTTGCTTGCAACACCAGATCGATGAATACAATTACGTGAAGAGTGGCAGGGCTTACGCGAGTGCCTCGGATCTCATCATGGTGAGAACTCTCTCCTCCGGACGGGGCTATTGCTAGCATCTCCATGGTCTTGAGAAGCATCGATATCCATTCGTCCAACGCTGGACGTAGTGGAGATTGTAAACAATGGAAGGGAGACGGTTTAAGATCTGTACCCTCGGTGCCGCTACGCCAGCCCGGTGTGAGGTTGAATCAAACGCTGATATGGCCAATATAGCCATTGTGGAGGACTGAAACAGATTCGAAGCTGTTCCTTTCGACGTGTTGAGTGATGGTAGCTGGAGACATCACACTGCTCTTGCAATTACTACGGAGGCTGGTGCCAACCGGTACCTGGAATGGAAAATCAATACATTTAATACGATACTACTACTGCGTCTATTCCAGTGATGTTTGCGTATGCAGGCTATCCTGCTTCCACGACGCGGAACTGTGGTTACGTTTGACATACACAAGTGCTGTCGCATAAACTTGCTTGCTAGCATTAGCGGGAGACGGAAACTATCGTGGTTCGAAGTAGGCTCTCAGAAATACCGATGTACATGTGAATGGTCGAAAACGTGACAGTGGCCCAACGAGCGTGTCTTGGATACCACTGTACCGTTGTACTGCATCCAGATATCATGGCAGTCTTCCCATTGCCTGGGTTAATATCGCGATCGGGCCTCTGGCTGCTACAAGAGAAACTTGACAAATAGGTTTTATACTTGCGTTGTTGCGCTCCGACTCATCCCTCGAATGGTTCATGGTGAGATCTAAGACATATCCTGGTGGGTAGCCGACATTCCGATGGAGTCGATACGGCGCCCAACTCTCGTGGTAGTCCAGGCGTCGGAGGAACAGGTCGTCGTGAAGTATATGGGGCTGAGCATTAGTTCCCATCTGTCTGCGGCCACGAGGAGCTTCCCATAGACTCCGACCCCACCAGCTTCTAGCCAGCGTCCGATGACGAGCGCAGAGATGACGTATACGGGTTTGTCAACGACTAAACACCATCGCTAGCTGTTCCGCAAGGCTCGTCTGATGCATGGACCGAGCGAGCTGCCTGTAGCGATCACAACGCCCTCAGTCGCCAAGCAGAGGCCTCTCATTCTCAGCTGTCTGTCCAGGATGTGGAAACTGACCTCAAATATGCGGGCTCCATGGGGCTTGTCTTACCAGGACAAGGGGCATTTGAGGACAACGTCCTGTCAGAGAACACGCATCGACTGTTCTGACTGACGCCATGGCGGCCCTGATTTGCTTCAAGTCCCCATCGCGTTATGCTCTTGCTGTTGATCTGTAACGCGACGTACGGCGTGAAGCGTATACCAATCGATATGATCATGTCGAAAGCAAACCTGACGAGGCGGAAGGGACTATCTCTTGTCGGTTCGTGGCCTCGATGCTCGTCCTCTTGGTTCAATACACGATCGTTCAGCACGCCACTGGTGATGCCTGGCTCGGAACCCATGCACACACGCGCTCCCTTGCGTTTCTCCAACACAAGGAAGTGATGAGACCTACATAGCCACCAGACACCCACATGCGCGCCGAAGACGAAGGGATGCCAGCCTGCACCAGCAGTCTCTTCACGAGTCTGCGTTTGGGGCAGGTAAACACGAATAGGTTCGCTACAAACTCGCGCAACGCGTGAGTAGTGCTGACAGTATAGATGGGCTCGATTGACTTGGAATTCAGTCGATGGGTTTGCTCGGATGAGCTCGTATGTGATTTCGATCCACCGGACTCAGGAAGGTACCATGAGTAAGTAAGAACGGCCCTATGTTCCTGCGATGATGACAGTTTGAGCAGAGATATGCGGAAACAGTAGGATCCGCCAGAGCCCATAGGTGAGCCGAAAAAGACACTGCATTGCCACGAGGATGACAAGTTGAGTGGAGCTGTATGATCAAAGAGCGTTACATCCACCTCGAGCTTGACAGACCCCCGTTGGTAACCAGTCGAATCATTGCAAGGGTTTCTAGCGAACCTGCATCTAAACAGGGCCGTTGTGTTATGCCGCGCAGGGTAAGTGGAGCACCGGGAACATGTATCAATGTGACTCCAATGGTGGTATTCTCTCCTTGGACAGTCGCCATGGAGCGCTGCGATGCGCCCAGGTTGACTGGGAGTGGAGGCGCTGTGACGTGGCTGTGCAGGGCAACGGAGAGGTGGCAGCCCGCGTCGTATATCCCTCGTCAGCTGACTCGAATCAGTGGCTCACACCCATACGCACTCGTTCGCGCAGGGCCTCTCAAACGGGAAGTATCGTCAACACATGGTGTTGGTGCTGAGACATTGCAAGCATCAGATGCAGGGAGGACCTGCTTCTCATCCCTCTCATTATCTAATGGGCGGATTCATTCATTGTGTATCTCTTGTGTGTCGCGGGAGTCGTAAGGACCTGTTACAAATGCGGCATTCGTGTCATAACGCCCAAGAATGTTCGTCTCCACGCCACTGAAGTATCGGACGGTCTTCCCGAAGCCCATGTACTGCCATGCGTTGCCGACGTTACTCGTGTGGAGACGGCGTTCATGCTGTTACTGGCAACAAGGTTGGGGAATGGATGGCATCTCCAAAGTCGCAATCGTGAGCCATCTCCTTGGACATGCTGTGTCGCGGGGGTGTTGTCCATAACGCACCATGGCGACGTATCAGACAAACGAAAAGGCGCTCCGAGGATAGCCAGATCGCCACGGCGCTCACCTGAGTCGTAGCACGCTCCCGATACGGGCAGATGCGGGGACCCTGCCGCGGAGCTCGGTCCTGAGTTGAGGTCGTCGGCGCTCTGGTCACTCCTGGGTGTTGGCGCCCTCGAGCTGACACAAAGCGCTGACATTGACGTTAGGCGCTCCTTGCTTGATTGCAAACCGAAACGTGGTGAATCGTGTCGCGATGCCCCCGAAGTCCTGTCGACCCGCAGCACTATGGTATATTCTAGTGCTCTCCATGTCAACCATGGCCTGGTTGCGGCGACAACTTGGTCGGACCTCTTTGCCATCCCTTCCATTGTTCAATGGGCGGATTTAGTCATTGTGCATCTCGTGTGTGTTGCGGGAGACGTGAGTGGCTCGTCGTTGATGGGCCGTCGCGGTACCGTGAGAGAGATAGGATGGGACCAGAATTGTAGATTTCCAACAACTTGGTCGCAGTCTGAAGCACATCATTGCTAAGAGGCCCACCGTCTTCAGCACCCAGCAGGCATGTCTGCTCACCCATAAGAGGTCAAGTCTCGGTAGCATATCCTAGCCTGGCTACGCAGCTGGATTCAGCCATGGTTCGACAGCCAGTCTTGGGCCCTGTGCCACCACCACATGGACCTCCGTGGTTGAGTATGGAGCCGCCTCATGATAGGCCACCCGTATCGACTTACTGGCCTACCAGTGTACGCCCCCAAGGTTTCTCGCGAAGACTTCAAGCTCGAGCACGAAGCCGAAGAACTGCTCTTTGATGCTGGCTGCCATGCGCAGCGCAGAAGCTACCGATTGCCGTTGTTCGCCTTTGGGTTGACAGATGCTGAGACCGTTGGAGTAGAATGCGGCGCATGCGGTTGCAAGTCGAGCTGATGCTGGCGGCGGGCGACCAGTGACGAGGTCTCGCTGTGATGGGTTGGATCTGACCGCACCGATGTCGATTGGCACGTCAAGTGGTTGGGTATGCAACGCTGGTGTGCCTAATACCGAGCGGATATACGACAGCTGTATGACCAGCCAACCCGCTACAAGGGGAGGCGCCTTGTTCGGCTCAGCCGGCTGAGGTCAAAGGATGCGCATCGGTCAATGATTGAACGGCCGGGATGTGGCTTGTTGACGCTGTAATCGACGAGCGACTTGCGCGGTACCGACAGGGCTCCATGTGGAAGTAACAAGTCCGCATGTCGACTCTCAGCCGCCAGATGTTCTGCCTAGGATGCACTCTGGGCCTTGCGAGGTGTAAAAGATGAACGTGTGTGAATGATATCCCTACAATCAAAGCACCATTGGAAGATGGAAACGGACATGTACAACGTAGTATTGGACATGATTGGCGGACGTGCTGTTGGGCTCTATCCAGTCGAAGACGTCGTTCTTGGGATATGGCGCTGGGTACAGCCTATGCATGGGAGGTCGCTCTGTTGTGTCATGCCACGAGAACGTCCACCTCATCAAGCTCTATCTTAGTCGACGGCGGCGGCAGTGGGGAGTAAACCCTGGAGGGTTGTAGCAGTGTCCACGTTCGTATCGCAGCGACGCTCGAACCCTTTACGGTCATCACCATCGATGCCTTGGCTTCTCTTGTGGCGACGATGTGGAAGCAGGAGGGATCGTCGGAACCAGCTTCTTGCTCTTCGTCGATTCTCATCTCGTACCAAGGCTGCGGCTTGATGTTGACGCGTGGTGACTCGGCTGGAATCCATACGGTAGCAGTGATCTGTTGAGCAGGGAGGCGGGTCCAAAGGACTATTCCTGCATCCACTCCAGCCCTTGTTGACCTTGGCTCTTTGCTGTTGCGGGTCCGCGGTCTCCGGCGAGGAAACCGACTCCGACGAGGCTGAGCGAGGACTCCGCCAGACCGGCTGAGGAGTGAGCCATTCCCGGCTGTCCAGAAGGTTTTAATGCTGCGCGGACGGATATGCGACGGTCTCGAAGATGGATAGGTAGTAGAGGGTAGCGGTTACTTGCGTTGTGTGGAGGCGTTCCAAGGTGCGCCGCAGTAACAGTGCATCATGTGTGGCAGCTGTTGGAGATGGGATCGAAGGACAAGATAAGGCGGCACGACAAACAATAGAAGTGATGATCGTCTGCGTGGTCGGTGATGTGATGCCATGCGCATCGATGGTGCCCAGGTGGGGTAGCCTGCGCCGCTCCGGCTCAGGGTCCACGGATCTCCCTGCACCCGTGCCACAGCCCGTGGAAGGCTTGGGAGCCATGTAACTATGCACCATCAGTGCGCACGCCATTGTTTCAGTAATGGGGAGTGTTGATGCTGGACCTTGCGTGAACTGTGTTCATTTTGAGCGTAGAGGATCCGTGCGAGGGTTGGTCGCAGTCATGGCTCAAGCCCACGGCGCTGCACTGCACTCTTGAAACGACAACTATGGTGATCAACGTTGTTCTAGTATGGTGATAGCATTGACCGAGCGCGCAAGCCTGGATTTCCCCATCACAGTTGTCTGCACGATTATCGATTTGTAGCCACATCTCGCACATTGTGTTGCGGCGGAGATGATGATCCTGAGACTCGCCTACCTCGGCTAGCTTACTACCTTCACACATCCCGTCTATGTTCAAGAGATGTTGTGAACAAGGTGATTTTAATGTGGACGCTAAACTAATCGAACCCGCTGGGTCTGCTGTACGTGTTACAGTCATGGCCACATCAATCGCTGCACGTTCACACTTGTTGTTGTAGGGTGTAGCGTCGCTAGTAACCCGACGCTACTACCTATGCACCAAGCCACAAAGTGAGACATCTCCTGTGATCAGCCCTGCATTGCTGTGGTAATTGGATTTTTGGAATGCGCTGGGTCTAGTGCATCTAGAACAGTTGAAACCACAAAAATCGCAGCACGTTCACACTTGTTGTTGTTGGGTGTAGCGTCGCTAGTAACCCGACGCTACTACCTATGCACCAAGCCACAAAGTGAGACATCTCCTGTGATCAGCCCTGCATTGCTGTGGCGATTGGATTTTTGGAATGCGCTGGGTCCAATGCATCTATAACAGTCAGAACCACAAAAAAATCGCAGCGTTTTTACTAGAGATAGGTCGTGGGCTAGGTAGCTGGTAGTCGGACTCACTGCAACCCGAGGACAGGACTGCACATAGTGCTATATCTTATGTGATTAACGCTGCATTGCTGTGGTAAATAGATATTTGGAACAGGATGGGTCTAAGACATCTATAACAGTCACGGCCACATAAATAACATCATTTCCACCGTTGTTGTAGTGTCACGTTGGCGATAGTAGAGGTAGGCTTGGCGGGGCGCTGGCGCAGCGGATAGTCCCGAAACCCGCCACGTTGATGCGTACTTTTGATTGTGAAACAAGGTGGATCTGTGTGGTCGATAGCCCATTCGAATCGGCCGGTTCTTCTCGTCATTTCAAGATAGCGTCCACATATTTTGGACCACTAGCACAAAAGAAATGTGGTGACTATAATAGCTGTGGGTGTCGCAGCGCGTGCAGCCGAGGCGCGGATGAGGACACGTGCTCTGGTAGCGTGTCGCCCCTTCAAGGCGCCCGCGCACAGCGACACCTTGCCCCTGAATATACACAAATGCTGTTTAGTATCGGCGTATGTGGTACCTCCACGCAATGTCTGAAATCGTGGTCTATCGCTTGTCTGGTCTTTAAGGATCGCCCCGCCCATCATCCGACCGTCCCGATCTGATTACCCTCCTAATTTTACAGGACATGTGTGCACCGACACCTGTACTCGCCGATTGCTTGACTTGCCCCGTCGCGCGACAACACTGACCGACTATGCGCATTGGGCCTGGGGATGGAAGGCGGCCGACGGGGACACATTACCAGGACCAACGGGATGGCTCTCGTGCCCGGGAAGAGATGAGGCAGGCGACCTTGCGCACCAAACGTAGATCGTGCATCGCGAGACACCATGGTTTATACGCGCTTCGATCAACACGACCGCCGACTGAGGAACTTGCCGGCTCGGGGACACGACCAACGTTGTTCTTCACGATACTACTGGGCGGGAAATACAAATGTCTACTGCGATGCGCGCGGCTGGGTCTAGCTGGTCTGTCGCGGTGTATACTCCCATGACGCTGGTCTATCTCTCGTAGTCCTCCCAATACCGACTCTTTCACGAACTATCGGTCTGGCCGTTGATGACCTGCGATCCATGTCGACAACCGTCATCACCCCCACTGCACCCACCAAATCGAGCTCGTCGGCGTCGCCACTGACCCGTCCTTGATTTGGCGGGTAACCGTGAGCGGGCGTGACGGCGGTACATGTCTATTGGAGCAATCACGTCGGCTTACTCGGCATCGATGCCATGGCGTCGCCGAGTCCATGGTCGCCAGACAAGACGTCCAAGTCGGGAAGCCGACCTGATGAGTCCAGTGGGCAGGTCGGTGCTAACAGAGTCATGGAATCTGTGGTGGCGTCCGCGCCAACGGCATCCAGTTCATCGGACCTGTTGGCGTTGATGTAGTGGTAGGTCGACATTCAGGATACGACACCAGGGACTGGAAGCCAGCGAGAGAGCAGCGGGCGCGGAGATACCAACAGCCAACGAGAGCTGATGTCAGAAGCGCGCGAGGGCACAGATACGAATGCCGGCGGTTCGACTGGTCACAGGCTGCCCCAGCTGCGATAGTTCCTGCCCGAGAGTCTTGTTGGCAGAAGTCAAGGCTCGTCCTCGGGTCCAGGTCATTGCAGTACTGTGGGATGGCGGCAATGGACTGTCGACTTCTACATGTCTCGAGTGCTTTCACAACTCACACAATCATGCCCACCTGTTCCTCTACGGCGGTATACACTCTCATCATCGCCCACTTCCATCCTCACAGCCGTCGAATCGGCTCGTGACTCCGCACGACACTGCCGCGCCCCGTGGCTTGCACGTCTTCCAGTCGGAACCAACAGCAGTCAGACCTTATCGAGCCGAGTTGGATCGGCATGATACCAGGTAATATGCCGTCTGTTGTATGGACAGCACGTCGTAGCATAGATCGGAACGGTCCTCGAGGTTGTCATGCGTTGGTGTCTTCCGCGAGACCGCAGGCTACGTCAGTCTTGAACGCCTGCTCATGTCCACGGACAGCTTACGCGATGCAAAGCAGAGTGTGCGCGGACCGTATCATCAAGTACGCCCAACGGAGGCGCACTCTCGATCCGTCAAACCAGCTTGATCCACCTCCAACGCGTGCACCAATACCACGCCAGCTTGAGGTCTTGACCGATGCCATTGTCTTGAACGCTACTCTATGCCGTTGACTGCATCGATAGCACGTCTACCAGGCTCACCAGATCGACTCCAGGCTGCTCACCACCCCCGGCGGTTGGTGTCTCGAGACCGACGAAGAGTGTCGCAAGTCTGCCAACATACTAGGCGTGCCGAGGAAATCGCAGCAAATGCCTAATGTGAGCGACTCGCTCTGAATGAGGGTGTCTGGCTCGAGCATTGGATCATGGAACCATGTGCTTGGGGCGTCGAATGCGTTCGGGGCTGGCGACAGCGCAGTCAAGGTCAGAACTTCCGCCTCTAGTCGCTTACAACCCTGGCTGCAATTACCCGCAAAAGCAGAGGTAACTTTCTCCCACTGTGCACATATCTTGTTTATGACACGTCTTGGTGGCAGTCGTCTCGTACAAGTGTGACACCAGCATTCAATGTCGTGGGCCCCTCATCCAAGTGCCCTAGAGAGCGAGTGATGATGGGAGCGGATGGCATCGTTCGCAGTCTGCATCCTTCGATGAACCGCGCGCTGGCTCCGCGACGCACGGCATGTCCCAGCACAGAACAATGGAACTAGTCAGCGAGCATCTACTTCTTCTTTCTCAATGGATGGCGAGCTTCTCAATGTGCCGACTAGTATATATCGCTAATCACACTATCCCGCAGTATCCGAGGACGCGCCACCTGCGACAGCCGCCTCTACTTACTCATACCCTGCTGCGCAGCAGCGCGATCGCTCGAGACCCAAGACGTGTTCGTTCCAAACTCAGATCAAATCCCGCCTGCGACAGTCCCTACCAGGCACACCCTGTTGCGCAGAAACCCCGATAGTCAAGGTCCTACAGCCTTCCACTGACTCAGGCATCCTGAGCGGCGTCCCCATGGCACACCCACATGCCCAAGCATATCGGATTCTCTATCAAGTCCCATCTGTCACTGTCCGTTGACAGGATCGACAAGCGCGCTGTCGTGGTCTCTGCTCTCCATGAGACTTCACCGCCGACCCTCAACCACATGGGTATCGTTCCTCGCGTCGAATCGTCCACACTCGTCTCGTCGGGAAGCCCATGCACAACGCCGCTCTCGACTCCCCACTCGACTCCAAATCATGGGACTTTACCTGGGAAATGATGGAGAGCCACGACAAAGCCGCCAACCCTACAGATGGACACTGTGACTTGTTTGAACACTCGAGCGCTGTCTACGCATCAGGGTTGAAGGCGGAGGGTCGCGGGATCGGTGCAATCTTCCCGAGAAGACAGGGCACTAACCGACGGCAAGATGTAAGAACTTGCAGTACATGGTATGCCATACAAAAGGTATAGCTCCCCTCACGGCCCCAAGTGATAGCTGGTGTTCGTTTCTGATCGCTGACCATCTCGATAGTGACGGAAGCCTCCAATAGTACCCTGCTGCGCACCAGCTCGATCGGTCGACGTATACCCAGCCTACCACAGTATCCTTCTCTATAACACAATGAATGGTAACCGGGTCGACGGCAAGGAACACTTCACGCTAAAGCTACATCAGGATCCAGGCGATCGCCGCACACGGGGTAGAGGTGACGATACTTCTCTTTTCGAGAGGGCCTGGTTGGATGGGTACATATGGATGCCGGAAGTTGTGAGTCGCTCGTCGCTTGTTGCTTGTCTGCGTCGCGTCACTGCAGTACCACGGGAAGCAATGGAAGAACCAAAGTATCTCATCGCACGCAGATGTGAGTCAGAAGAGGGCAATATAAGCTGGTCATACCACTGCGTCTTCGTTGCTTGCACAACTCACACCATGGCGGACTTCATCATCACCACCGCTTCTCCAGGCGACAGGGCAAGAGTAAGTACCAAGGAACCGCTTTGACATGTGAACGTGGTATACGAGAGGATTGAACATTGATCTAGTATCTCATTCCTGACCATGTGTATATGTACTCCTCCTCTGACTAGGCTGCGTACTAAACGCCTCTACCATGCACGATATAAACACTACACTCGACCCCACATGTCTTCGTCTGTTGCAGCGAGGGCTGTGTCCACGAGTGCGTCGACAAAGAAGCCCCTCGCGTATGGTTGCACCCTCTCCACCTCTGGAAACTGCTCCACCCACAAGCGAAGGCGGCCACCTTCGAGGCTCGTCGTGTCGCGCAAGGTGGCGTTGTCGGTGCTGCCGTTGCATGAGGCCAACGCGTTGACTGTGTCTTCGAGATGATCGAGATCCTCCTGCAGCTTTTTGTCTGCGGCAGCTAGCTCCTCCTCCACAGCCTCAACCACTGCTAAGAGAGTGCTCAAGGAAACGGTGTCGTTGGCTGCGTGCTCGCGCACTGTGGTGGCGGTGTTCAAGACCTGAAGATTGTCGTACGGAGTCAGTGTTTGTCTCGCATACAGTTCGTACAGGGATATGACTGACCATGTTGGTGATAAAATACCATGTATCGAAGAAGACCTGGGCAGAACGCGGGGCTTTGTCCTCGAATATACCAGAGAGGTATTGGACATCAGCGATGGTAAGGCCGAAGAGGAGCAGAGGCGATGCTCGCTGGGCAGCAGCAACTTGATGATAGAGGAACCCGGCGACTCGAAAGCGCGCCTCAAACACGCTGAGCTTGCGGTTGTACGCGCCAACACACTCATATGCCCAAGACAGGCGATCGCGCGCGACTGAGCTGGTTGTCGGAACCGCGTTGGCTGTGTCCTCGAAATCAGCGTCACTTGGGAGCTGATGGAGCCACGAGCCGACACAGCTGGTTTGCGGAGGAGGAGTTTGTTGAACTGGAGGCGACGAGGGCATTGTCGCTGCGTCGTGCTCTATAAGCGCCGATGCCGTGAGGGAGATCCCAGAGGCTGTGTCCTCGTGGTGAGCGGCAACCGGAAGTCGCTGAAGCCACATGACTACACGACCGATTTGCGAGGGAGATGGGAGTGGATCGGAAAGTGAAGAAGATCTCATAGACCTTGAGGATGGGGATGGCATTGTCAGCCGAGACGAGGTGGGGGATGTTGGTATAGAAGAGAGAAAACAATTTTTCGGTCCTGTTTGTAACAGGTACGAGGGTGCGGACGCTACTGAACTCACGGTGAGGACGCGGCTGGAACTCACGGTGAATACGCGGTTCGTCTCACGGTGAAGACGAGTCCAGCAATCGCGACGAAACGCGTACGGCAGATGCGCAAATCGCTCCCAGAGTGTCCATCAGATCCAGACCACTTCTGTTTGGTAATGGCGGTAGATCTGCCTCTAGTGCAAGTTCTGACACCACGTAGACGGGATGGGATTGGAACAAGTCCAAGCAACAACAGCGGAAGGTTGACAGAGAATTCTGGTGTCTGCTTCCCGGACGAACCAACACCAAAGCCGACTGGTATGCCTGACGCTGAACCCCCGGGGTCGGCCTCTTCGCTGACTACACCCACATCCAAGCCGTCCCACAGCCGCGCGCCAGTCTTCAAGGATGAGATATTGCGGTCGAGCGCATCTGTAATACGAGGAGATGCAACCGAGGGCAAGCCCATACGACATGCTAGGCCGCGTTCGAGTCGTACCCTCCGTCGTGTTGATGTGCACATTGTAGATGCTATTCTTTTGCGTCTAGACAAGATAGATGGCAGCCCCGTATTCCCGCGACTCAGACACGTTCAGCAGAGAAGAGGGTCACGTCGATGCTGTAGCCCTTGCCTTCGAGCAGAGCAGCAAACCAGAAGTTGTCATTAACGGGTGGGGCGAGGTATGCCAATATATACACCTACCTTCAGAGCCTGACTTCTTTCTCAATCCTTCCATATTTAATGGGCGGTTTCAGTCGTCGTGTATCTCGTGTGTGTTGCGGCAGTCGCTTCAGAGCCTGACTTCGCTTGGAGGCTTCTTCGTCATCACAGAAAAGCTAACATCACCTCATTGCACAACTGGGCATTATGGCCTATCTGGTGGCTATCTGGTGGCCAGCCAGCCACCAGATAGACCACAATCCCTCAAGCTATCGCTTATCAGTATGGGAAGCCGCTCGTGGTAACCGTGGGAGCAAACCTCAATCTCACCTTTAGCCTCGTGCATAGTAGTGCAGGTGAGACTAGGTGAGAGTAATCAATCTCCACGTGCAGAATCACCCGAGAGTACCAACTTGATCTCATACTCTTCTGCTGTTTCTTCTTCTACTCTCGTCCAAGTCATCCTTTCCCACAACTTCCCCATCTTTTTGTGTAAAGCGCATGAGACACGATGGACGAAGACCAACATGAACGGCAAGAACGATTGCTTTTGAAGCAGCTAAAAGCCACGCTCCCCAGCGTCCCAGAGCTCAAAGAGTTGCCGCCGGTACCCCGCAACAGCACCACCGCCGCAAACCTCGATGGTCCGTCCGTTGGGTTTTTTGATCCGACCACCGGCTGGAAGCCCGGAGTCCCAGACACCCACCTACCAGCCGGCAGGCAAAGGAAGAGGGCGCAAGCTGAACTATTTCGACACTTCACACTGAAGGGCATGGACCTATACGAGTGTACTGGATCGTGCACGAAGCCTGCGTTTGAGAAAGAAGAGAAAGCCCTCAACAACATTGAGAGCGAGGCGTACAACAATTTCGCCGGAACCGACAGCTTCCTCTTCAAGACCGTGAAGGCTGCGCTGGTAATCGACAACATCATGGTGAATTGCCATAATCTCTATCGCGAGGGCAGACGTCTTCAGATTCCGCCGCGCGACGAGGAGAGGGCAGCCGCTGAAGATCGTGAGAGAGCTTCTCGTGCAAGGACAGAGAAAGCGGTGGAAGATTTAGAGCGACTCCAACGCCTTACACAAGGTGCGGTCGAAACCGCAAATCGGAAGCTGGTACGACTGCAGGAGAACAACAAAGTTGGCAGCAAAGCCGTTTGCAACCAGATCACGGTGGTGCAACACCTCGAGCGCTTCGCGACTGATCGTGCTGGTGCTCTTCGTGACGAGTTCTCCCTGGCCGCACCGGAGATGCCGGGCCGAAAGCCATTCTATGCGGAGCTCGACGAGAAAGGTCGATGCGATTTCTGGAAAGAGAGATTGTTGAAGGATGACATCCTCATGACTGCATACGATTGGTTCGCCACGAGCGTGCACATAGCGTAAGTGCTGATTTCACAGAGCCTCGAGGAAAATCTGCTGACATACCACCAGCGCAAATCTAGCCACCGGAGCAGCCATGCGTACGATTCTCCGCAACAGGATCGTGTACACCGCGCTTCTCCTGTTCGATCATCTCATCGCGCCCACGAACATAGCCTACACGGCAAGCTTGTCGAGCGACCCCGTACTTAGGGCGTCCGTCAAAGAGACCAAGGTCGCGACCACGGTCGTTTACGACCGAATCAGGGCTCTTGGAAGGGAGTTGGGACATGGCAAGGACTACCCTCCTGGCGGCGACGTTAGCATCGTCAAGATATTCAAGAACTCTGAGCAGAACGGCAAGACGCGTGCGACTTACCATCCTGTCCCGAATTCTCGGCAGGCGTTCGATGACTAGTGACTTGAGAAGTGGTGGGGATTCTGCGTTTATTCAGTTGGATGCTTTGGACAGTGGACGGCGCAGCTGCACGCGTCTGACGGCGATTGGCGCGTGTGTTTGCTAGGATCCGGGGCCGTGCGTCTGAAATCTATCGATTAAATGCCCTTATTTTCTTTCCTTATTAGCTTAGACAATCCACACAAAAGTTCACACTCCACCAGCACACCATGGCACCTGAACGACAGCCATACTACTACACAGTGAGAACTTTCATGTCTCATCTCTGCCACTTTCCAGAGCTGATAAATGCAGGTACAGTTCACAAGCGAGGCTGCAAGAGCATGTCTGGGTGAGGCTCGCGAATTGGTTGTAGCAAACGGTGGCACGATTCTACAAGAGTACACTTGGCAGTGTGTTGGTTTTATGTAAAGACTCCAAAGCATCCATCGATAATCAGTGTACTAACCCCGCCCCAGGTTCGAAATGACACCCAGCAACGTCGCGCACCCATTGAACCCAATCGCCACAAGATTCATCCACAACGACGTCAAGGTTACGGGTTACCCAAAAGATTTGTCCGCCCGGGAAACTGAGCATGTCGGCATGAAGCGCGCGAGATCATCAGAAGACTTGGATGGTGGCGGGGAAGAATGAGCGCGGCTCTGAGAGTATGGCAAGTCGTGGCGAGCTTGGACGAGTCTTCGATCCTACCGCAGTGTAGCCAGTTCCTACTTCCAGCCCACAGCTATGAGCTTCCAGCACTTGTCTCCGTTCAGTTCCATGTATCTGCAGTATTCTTCCGGTTTCATGGGAAGCATCGTGAAGCCCCGGTTGTTGCGCACCAGATGGGCGGCGGGTGATGTGGGAGGATACGGCGGGTTGGTGGGGGCTGCGTTCGAGTTCGGCGGGAACGACGACTTTGGATAGCTTGGGAAGTACATGACCTGTGATCCGGCTGTGGAGGCCGTCTTTGGGACGCCGAATGGGCCCTTGAAACCAAAGTCGACATTGATGTAATAGCTGGTATTCTCCCTCAGCTTTCCGGAAGAACTACCACGTACTTGCAGGTCTAGCGTTATGTCACCCTGCCTGTTGTCGATAAATCGAGAACTGATGACTGGTCGGCGGGATCCTGGTGTATTCAATGCCTCTAAGATCACCTCCGGCTTGTCCAATCGGTATTTGTACTTCTTCTCGTCGCTCGCGCGCTTGAGCTTGAACGTAAGCGTGAGGTTTGGCTTCTCAGTTGTAACAACTGCAGTTGGCTGTGTGACCAGTCCAAACAATTTAACGACCTTGACAGCGATCTTCCACCCGTCTTGGCTTTCATATCGTATGCTCGTATAGTCGGTTTCGTCTCCTCTAGTGATAGAGTACGGAGGATCTTGACATGGAAAGAACGGCTGTAGGTCTGAAGTGCCCTGCGCTCCCGCATGATCTGCCGGTGTGGATTGTGTGGTAGCATTTGGATTGGGAGGGGGCGGTGGCTGTTCAGGAGCCTTACCCGGGTCGGTCCTGGGCTGTTCCCCGGCTGAGGGAGGGTTCGGTCGTTGGCGTTTGTTCTGCGCCTCCTTCGCCTTCTCTTGCGTCTTCTCCGTGCGCTTCTTCTCCTCTTCTTTCGCCTTGGCGATGCGCTCCTTCTCCTCTTCCTTCTCCTCTTCTTTCGCCTTCTCTTTGCGCTTCTTCTCCTCTTCTTTCTCCTTATCCTTGCGCGCCTTCGCCTCTGCCTTCTCCTTATCCTTGCGCGCCTTCGTCTCTGCCTTCGCCTGTTCCTTCGCCTTCTCTTTGCGCGCCTCCTCTTCTTCCTTCGTCTTCTCCTTGCGCTCCTTCGCCTCCTTCGCCTTGCGCTCAAACTCTTTCTGCAACGGATCTGTATACTGCTCTTTCGCGTGCTGTGCCGCGGGCTGTGCCGCGTGCTCTGCCGCGTGCTGTGCCGCCTGGTTCCGGGCGTGTCGACGATCTCTCTCCAACTGCCTGTTGTACGGAACCCTGACTGCTTCGTTCTTCAGATTGTTCCACGCAGCGGTGACATTTTGGAAACGCGCGAGCATTCTGGCCTTTTCCTGTTCGGAGAGAGCGTTGTTGCGGTTGACCTTGTCCGAGTGCAAGGCTTTCGAGAGTGCATGAAAGGCATCTTTGCAGTCATTGTGGGGTGCATCGAAGGGGACACCCAGCTCTGCATAGGCGTCGGCGGCTGGCTCCGCCATGGATGCGATGATGCGCGGTCGTGGATGTGTCTTTGAGTGTGCGGGAATTGCTATGGGTGCGCAATGGTGTTGCAACGAAGGTAACGCAAACAGTGACGACGTCGCAAACGGTCCAGGCGAGAGCCCTGCAAATTTCGAAAGAAACGTCCGCGCTAGAGTGAAGGCTTCCTGGACATTCTAAATATAACTCCAAAATCCATATGCACCCACCAAACCAGGTCCTCTCGGAAAGCTAAGTATCGTCAACACAAGAGGTCACTACTGATACCCACGGCCGCCTGGTTTAACTTCTCAGAGCACATTCTGTCGACGATAACAACCCGTTCGCCTTTACGCCCAAACGATCCGGTCGTCTTCTCAATACGCGTTCTCTGCGTTCTCTGATGTCTTTACTTTGATTCTTACAGTATCGAACTTCTTTTTATCGGGCTTCCCCTGGAATCCTCTCACAATGACTATGATAGATTTCGCAGACTGGACGTTGCCATTCGAGTTCCTGTTGCGCAAATATTGCCCGCCACCACTTCACAAGATCGTTCCGAGTACACGGCCCAGTGCCAGACATGGATGCAGGCGACAGGGACTGAAATCAACCCAGAACTATCCAGAAGCTCTCGGCGTTTTGCGTTTATACTCCCGGTCGCATGTACAGACGAGTGGACGGCCTTTGTCTCCGCACGAATGGTCTTGGTGGCGCTTCAAGTCTCTCTTGGATGTGAAGGACTCTGGGCATGCTCCGCACGTATAGCCTTTCGATGTGACACGCCTACGTCGAGGCACTGGATGTTTCCGACTGTATTATCGTCCGAGATGCGGCCATTAATTTGTGAACTGGGATATTGTAGAAGACCTCTCTTCTGTTGTCGAGGAACGTTCGCTCGGTGTAGACTGCAGGCTCACAGCAGTCTCGTTGGCCGGCTGCAAAGCATTGAAGCCACGGGATGACACCGGAGCTTGTACATTGGAGACAGCGTAATTAGAGAACAACGAAGATTGGGAGTTGAGAGCTGAGACCTCTTCGGCAGTCTCTCTAATGACTGGCGAAAAGGAACATTGGGATTCGGAATCCGGCATAGTTAATAGACCATTATCAAAGTACTTATCGATGCTGTGATACCCTGTATGAGCTGTATCTAACGATACACCGGTATCCCTAAACAGGGCGTCCGTTCTAAACCCAAACAAATCGCTTGGGTTCAGGGTACCGGAGGGTTGCTCAAGGGCAACACCTTCAGCGCATCGGATATCTTCGACTGTGCGGTTCGTCTGCAATGACAGATCTACTTGTGAGCATCCATTGTAGCTTCCGTCGACCGTCTGAAAGATCGCAGGCAAGGCGAATTCGTGTATTGCGTCATTAGAATCAAGTCGTCTCGTACATGCCTCTTGGAACGGACATTGACCGAACTGTTCTGTGCAACGACCACTAGCTACGATTATTCTTGCTATGTGAGGTGTCGAAACGGATTATATACTCACTGGTGACAGCAATTGATGGCGTGGACGGCCTATGACTAGGTTGTTTCCTGCAGATTATGTTGGTCAGTTGATGGAAGGCCGATGCTTATGGCATATGCAGCACTTTAATCGGACACCGCGCAGCTACTTCGCACTTGGTAGGATTTGTCGAGGTCACCGGCGATCGTACAGGGACGCAGACACCGGCCGGTGTTCAGTCGTGACGGCAAAGCCGCCTCGTGATATGGATACTGTGAATAAGGGAGATATGTGTCTTTGCGCACCTTGGGAATTGGAAAAGAGGAAAAGAAGAGAGGGCGGCGGCGCGCCCAAGATATGGCAGCTGGAGTGTCGCGCTGGCCGGGCTGAGAACAGAAACCCGCGGACGTCATTCAACGCTGATAGGTGGCCGCAATGTGACATTTGCCTGAGACCGGTCAAGGCCAACACTAACTTGGTCGCGGCTAAAATGAGGCCCTCTATATGCACAGCTCGATCTGTCGCGGCCATCAAATGCCATACGATCGAAGAACCTAGTTTAAAAATCTCGCGCATGTACAGAAGAGAAGTTTGAATGAAACGAAAGACTTGTCCATATGGGTTAGTTCGCAGAAGCTATGTCGCGATTTTGCCGACACGAAGTACTGCTTTTCTGCAGATGGAATATGCAGTCATCAACGCCACCAAGGCCTCGAGGCATGCAAAGGCGCCGCCCGGCAGCCTCAGTATGAGTACCATTCCTGACCATTTCCCCTCCGGATTTCCCCAAGGTGCCAGTCCAAGTGGCGCAAAGCCAATCCGACCTCCTCCGCCATAGCAGACTGCCCTCTCCGACTCACGTGTACTGCTTGCACAAGTCGAGACTCTGCTGGGTCACGCCGTTCAGAATCCTCCGCGCCTCTTCGACCAGCTCGTGGAGCTGCTTTCGAAAATCACGACCCTGCTCCGCATGATCGTCTTTTCGGGCGTTCTTGCGATCGAAGTCCGCTCGAACTGCTTCCAGCATGGTGGCTGTGTTCTTGGTGAGATCCTTGCCGACTTTATCTATGAGGAGTTCCGCTTCTACGTGCGTCCGATTGGCTATCGCAGAGAATGGACCTGTAGCACCGAGAATGGTGTCTCGGAGGTACTGATGGCGGACGGATCTCATACTTGTGCCTGCAACATGGTATTAATCGATGAGCGCTCGTGTATCAGGATGAACGTACCTTTACCAACGGCTTTCTTCGCGAACGCGTCTGCGTAGATGATCTTCATGGCGTTCGGGAAGTAATCAGATAGGCGCGGCTTCACAGCATGCTCGTGTATGGCCCTGGGGATAGTTAGCGACCATACTTCTCGTTCATTGGCAGAGATACACATACGTCATTTCCTCCTTGAGCTGCTTTGCTGCCAGCGATACGTGTCGATCGATGGTCTCCGAGAAGAAGCGGAGGTGATCTCGAAAGCAAGACAGGTACACATCCGTAGCCATTGCCTTTGGATCGTCTACCCATTTGATTAGCAGAGACCAATTAATGAAAAGGACTAGACTTACTCTCAAGCTTTTGTTCCAAAGCTTCGATTACTCCCTTCATGTCTTGTTTGGTGATGGCCTCAAGGCTGTCGCATGATTCATCGATGATGGACCGGAAGGCGGCATCGATATGAGTCTCCGCGGGTTGCAGGAGATCGCGGCTCCAGTGCAAATGGATGCCCTGTTTCTTGAGGCGGTAGACACCTGCTGCAAGTTAGCAATCCTCATACAAGTAGATGTGAAACGCATCTTCTTACCTCGCTTTCCACATGCAGCCTTGTGGCTCGCAGCGTTCTAGGAAAAGGTTAGACAGAAAGCGAGCATGTGGCACAGAAATGGCTTACAATCTTCTCCCACTCCAACAGACTCGTCGTGGCGTGACTGTCGAACTTCGCCTGTAAAGCAGGGCTCGACAGGGCATCTACCAGCGGCCGGATCGCCGTCTTGGTAAAGCCCTGGACGTGGCCCATGACGACTTTATACATGTCCTGCTTCAATTAGCTGTCGTTCATCCGACAAAGAGCGATTCGTGTACCTGCTCGGCTTCGTACACCATGTCCGTGAGGTGTTTCACCCTTGCCAACTTGGTAGTGTTGACTGACATGGCTGCGATGTTGAGGAGACTCGGTGCAGTGACCCTGACGAAATGATCCAGGTCTGAAGTCCTTCCACGGGAAGACAAAGTATAGATGTGGGAGCAGAGGGCAGGAATCTGGGTCTCGTCTAGTGTCGTAGCGGGGACAGAGGATGCGTCCGTTTTGTCGTAGCCACGTACGTGACGCATGTAAGTTAAGCTGGAAACGCAGAAGACCGGGGCGCCAACGTCGTCGCTGGTGTTCTTTCGAAAGTTATCGGCTAAGGTCGCCGCCACCGTCTTGTTGCGCGCGGCGATGCACATGGCCTTCAATCTATACTTGTTAGTGCGTTTGCCCACATTGGGCGCTGGGTAGAGCTTACTCTTTTTCGAGCTTGTTCTTGCGCGATGTCAGCTTTCGCTTCTTGCTCTTCAGTGGCTTGTTAAACTTTGCTTTGCCCTCGTTCGCATTCTGAGTGATTTCTTCGCTAAGCTTGTTTATACGATCCTCGAGGCCGTGTACTTTGGCGGTCGTGATCGCTGGCTCGTCTCCGGCAGCCACTTCCACTTTGGCTGTGTTCTCCGTGTTCATCATCTAGTTATTTGTTAGTGTGTTTCTACGTACTGAACTGCATATCCCTTACATCAGAGAACGTGCCGACAAGGATGACACTGCCACTTCGCCTTCGCCGATAGGCATCCACATAGTTTTGACTGAAATTCACGTCTGTGGTGATGCGATCGACCTTTGCGACAACTATGGTCATCTGGCAGCTCTGCAAATACCGGGCTGCGTTCTCTGTACGGTAGTGGTTGCTGTCGGCTCCTCCGGGGATATCGACGAAGACGATGTTCTGCGCGAGAAGTGGCGAATTCAAATAGACCCTACAGTATATTAGCCACCTGTCTTGAATCGTTATATTTCAGAATCTTACCGAACAATCTTGACAAAAGGCCAAGGTGAGCAAGTCATGGGCTTTCCTCGAAAACTCGCATTTGCAACCTTCGCGGTGAATGGATGAAACATTCCTTTGATATCTTCTGGAGTGCTTGATTCAAAGTAGATGAAGTTCTTGCCCTCTGCCAGGAACTCGTCGTGTAACTCGTTTGTCCAGAGAGTGAGCTGCTTTAGAGTGTTCGGGTCTTTGGCGGATGAAGCGGTGGACAGGTATGCTTCTAGCGTTCCGTCTTTCGGGCGGTTTGCGAAGAGTACTTCGAGGCACTCTTGTGCTGTACTTATACTATTGATGTCTTCGTCGTCGAGATCGTCTGCCTCGTTTTGTTGCTTTTGCCTGGCTGTGTGCCAGGTAGTGAATAGATCTGTGACCATTTTCACGCATACAGTGACATCGAAGAACTCGACCCGAGCGGCGAATGACTTCGTTTGACTGGGAGGTGCTTGCAAATACTCCGTAATGACACACGTGCACGCCTCTCCTTTGTCGCCCTAACAGGGAATGTCAGCTCGATAGAACCACGTCCTTACAAACCAACTTACCTCAACATTGAGATTGACAACTGCCAGGAGAGCGTTCAACAAAGCTGATTTACCGGCACCGCTCGTCCCAGAAAGACATATGCGCACAATCTCTTGCGCTGGAACCTTGCTCTTGCGCTGGAGCTCTGCACGCAAGTGAGTCGCCTCTTCGTCCTCGAGGCCGGCCTCTATACTGTCAGTTATAAACTGTATGATGGTTTCCAGTATGTTGGTAGCAGTAGACTCTGTAAGCTCGAAGCCTGGATGGTAGAGCGGCAATTTGGGTCGGTTTTGTTGATCTGGGTCATAAGCCGGTACTCGATCGTCGCCATCGTCGGAGTCGTCGTCATCGAGATCACTGTCTGGTTCATCTTCCATTGCGGCAACTGGCAAAGTTAGCTCATTCACGCAAAGCCCCGTTTGACACATACCTTTTCGCTTGGTCCCCGCTACAGCTGCAGCCGTAGTGACATCCGGATCCTGACTTAGGTATTTGGGATCCCAGCTGGATATCTGTTGTTCGGCGTCGGCCTCAATCTTCTTGAGTCTGTCTAAACATACGGCTAGTGCGGATCGCCTGGTGCCATCGGGATCGATAGTTTCCGTCATGTCACAAATGGCACGCTTGTGCTGGTGGTTGACACAGATGGATGATGAAGGATGGGAAGTATAGGATGAGAAGTAGGGGATGGGGAGTAGAGGATGAAGAAGAAAGGTATCAAAAGAGATGATTATATACCAGCGATCGAGCGCAACCGAAAGTGGGACCGCAAGTTGAGTGTGGGGTATACACACCATGGTGAGAGACGGTCAACATGCGTTACCCCAAGCAAACACACCATGCTGGCGCATCCGCAGTCACCCCGCCTACGAGACGGTAAGAGCGCGATAAGCTCCTCGAACGCAAAGTCATCGTGGATGGCATGATCAAAGTGTGCCAAACCCAGCAGATGACACCACACTGTAGCTCCAAGGGAAGGTCTTGGTACATGGCACGCGTGCAGAGGTTCGGCGCTGCCGCCTTGATGGACGAAATCGCGGTGGTGCTATACCTGGCTGGCCATGTTCTATGCTGTGAAGCCATGTCATCCCTGGAGGTCTGCCTTCACTTGTCTCTATGGGCCGTCATGGTGACTGAAGAATCCGGAGTACTCGCCGTCACCACGGATACGGCAGGCAGGCCTGGTACCAGCATCTCGTGTAGATCCAGGAATGCGGCCCCGATGAGTGAGATGCTCGACGGAAAAGACGTCTGGTCAATCTTGAAGTCGTGCGCTCAATCAATTGGAAGTGGCTGGAGATGTGGCTCATAGGAGACGTGATGCAGGCGTCCTACTGGAGCCAGGTGCATCGCACGCTAGTTGCTGACCTCTATACGCCCCAGCCGAGGGAAGGCGCTCTGGACCCTGTCGAAAACTTAAACCTCACACCTCAGCCGTGTAGCTCTCC
>Ga0265798_10002631_pt1 | contig 26219 bp, 24 predicted proteins | sample P3T30metagenome_FD_192430 | JGI IMG/M metagenome (GOLD analysis project Ga0265798, IMG submission 192430) | Plant litter microbial communities from East Loma Ridge, Irvine, California - P3 T30 | ecosystem: Environmental > Terrestrial > Plant litter > Unclassified | place: USA: California...
AAAAGTAGAAGTTAATAGCTACGGTAAAGTTCGTAGATCTAAATTATTCTATCTACGTGCATTAACTGGTAAAGCAGCGCGTATTAAATCAAGAAGAGTTTAATTACACGTTTACAAGATATTTAAACCTTCCCGATCATCTCGGGAAGGTTTTTTTGTTTTCTATATTCGCCAAAGAACAAACACACACATGAAGGAGCTTTTAAAAATTTACGAAGAAAAACAGCCGGAGATCGTTTTCGAGTGGAAAGACAAGGAATCTGAAGCGGAAGGCTGGGTAGTAATTAATTCACTGCGTGGCGGTGCTGCAGGTGGGGGTACCCGCATGCGCAAAGGCTTGGATAAACGTGAGGTGGAGTCGCTGGCGAAAACCATGGAAGTGAAATTTACCGTTTCAGGGCCGCCAATAGGGGGTGCCAAATCCGGTATCAATTTCGATCCGGCAGATCCGCGCAAGAAAGAAGTGCTTCAGCGCTGGTACAAAGCCGTAATGCCTTTGTTGAAGAGCTATTATGGTACCGGTGGTGATTTAAATATTGATGAAATTCATGAGGTGATTCCAATCACGGAGAGTTATGGCTTATGGCACCCGCAGGAAGGTGTAATTAACGGCCACTACCGTGCTCGTGAGAATGAAAGAATCCACCAGATTGGCCAGCTGCGCTATGGCGTATCCAAAGTGCTGGAAGATCTTGAATATACACCGAACATCAGACGTAAGTACGTGGTTGCAGACATGATCACCGGTTACGGGGTATCTGAGTCTATCCGCCATTACTACAACATCTGGGGTGGCGACTTGACCGAGAAACGTGCGGTTATTCAGGGTTGGGGCAATGTTGCTGCAGCTGCAGGTTATTACCTGGCGAAAAATGGCGTAAAGGTTATTGGGATCATCGACCGTGTAGGTGGCTTGATCAAACCGGAAGGTTTTTCACTGGAAGAGATTACGGAGCTGTTTAACAATCGTGCAGGTAATACACTGGTTTCAGATCACCTGATTCCTTTTGAACTTGCCAGCGAACAGATCTGGAAGTTAAATGCGGAGATCTTTGTGCCTGCTGCAGCCTCCAGGCTGGTTAAACAGGACGAAGTGGACCTACTTGTTGCCGGTGGCTTAGAAGTGATCGCCTGCGGCGCGAATGTGCCCTTTGCGGATAAGGAAATCTTCTTTGGTCCGATCATGGAACATGCCGATGCCAACGTATCCGTGATCCCTGATTTTATAGCCAACTGTGGTATGGCCCGTGTTTTCGCCTACTTGATGGAGAAAAATGTCGAGATGAGTGATGAGGCCATCTTTACAGATGCTTCTGCAGTGATTGAGAAGGCGCTGAAAGCCGTATATGTTGCATCTGATGCTCGTACAGGTATTTCTAAAACTGCGTTTGAGATCGCTTTAAAACAGCTGATATAAGGTCATGCGGATTTAGGTTCGCCAGACACATAAAAAGAAAGCCTGCAAATCAATTTGCAGGCTTTCTTTTTATGTTTATATCGTTTTGCGCTTAGCTTATGGAAGTTCGCCTAAAACGGTGATGCCGCCACGTACAATCTGATTTAGCTCCAGATCAACCTTGGTGCCAATAGGCAGGAAAAGGTCTACACGGGAACCGAACTTGATGAAGCCAAATTCCTTGCTTTGCTCTACCACATCACCTTCTTTAACGTACCATACAATTCGTCTGGCTAAAGCACCTGCAATCTGACGGAACAAGACCGGCGTTCCGGACTCATGCTCCACCACAACGGTTGTTCTTTCGTTTTCTGTAGATGATTTAGGGTTCCATGCGGCAAGGTATTTACCGGGATGGTACTTGAAAAAGCGTACCACACCAGAGATCGGGTTCCGGTTAATGTGTACGTTTACGGGCGACATGAAGATGCTTACCTGAAGTCTTTTGTCTTTGAAATATTCTTCCTCTATGGTTTCTTCGATCACCACAACCTTGCCATCGGCAGGACAGATGATCATCTTATCATGCGAAACAAAGGCTCTGCGTGGGTTTCTGAAAAATTGTAGTACGGTAATGAATAATACCAGGGACACAATATAAATAAGCCAGCGCAACCAGGTGATGTCGGCATATCTGTAATCAATAAAAGCGTTTAACACGAATATAACAAGCAGTGTTAAAGCAATTGATGTGTAACCTTCCTTATGTATGGTCATAGAATCTTAAAAGTATTCTGCAAAAGTGAGAAAAATATTTAAGATTGAGGCAAAGTAACTGTATCTGTAGCGCGGTAAATGTCTTTTAGATTCCGCCCAAGGCCGTTGTAATCTAAGCCAAAGCCAACCACAAAGTCATTGGGAATCTCGAAGCCTACATATTCCAGTTCTTTCACCGGCTCCAGCAGGGCTGATGGTTTAAACAGCAGGGAGCAGACCTTAATGGAGGCTGGTTCTTGTTCCCGCAGTTTCTCGATGATGTGTTTGATGGTGCGGCCTGTGTCTACAATATCTTCAACGATGATCACATCGCGGTTGTGCAGGTTCTGTGGTAAGCCAAAGATTTCCTTTACGGTACCCGTGCTGGCTAACCCACCTTCATAGGAAGACATTTTAATGAATTCCACTTCACAGGAGATATCCAGCTCTTTCAGCAGGTCGCTGATGAACAGGATGCTCCCGTTTAATACGCCAATAAACACCGGGCAGCGGTCTTCGTAATCTACGTTGATCTGTATGCCCAGCAGTCTGGTGCGTTTGTTAATGTTTTCATGCTCCAGGAAGATTTCGAACTCCTTGTCTGCGATTTGTATGTTGTTCATTGCTATTGTCTCAGTCGTCTTCTCTTGCTTTTTCGAGCTCCTTTTCCAGTCGCCGCTGTGCGCGACGTTCTTCACGGAGCTGCTTCTTGGTCTTGGTGGTATCCCTTTGGGAGGATTTCACCGTGGTGGTGTCTTTTTTCCCGCGACCAAATAGCCGGTCGAACAGGTTTTTAGATTCATCCTGGGTATTGATTACCGGCAGGGCGTCATCATCTTCCCCAGGGAAATCTGTGGTATCAACCTCCGTGGTGTCTGGTGATAGGTATTGTCTTAAACCTTCACGCAGCCGTACGTTGTAGAAGCCGTAGCTGCTGGTATCGGAAGGGGTGAGCCCTCTTCTGGCCATAATGTTACCGAGGAAGCGGAAATAACCACGCAGGTATGGTTTCAAGGTACCATCACCAAAGAACTTAAACATGGCGATCTTTGGTCTGGGTACGATGTTGGCCAGGAAGATGCCTTCTCCCACGCTCAGATCTGCAGGGGATTTGCCGAAATATTGTCTGGAAGCTTCTCCAATGCCGTAGATGTTCTGACCCATTTCAATGATGTTGAAATACACTTCAAGCATCCGGTTTTTGGACACGAGACGGTTATTTTCAATGAGCCATACAATCAGAATTTCTTCCACCTTACGTGCAAGGGTTTTCTGACGGCTCAGGAATACGTTTTTCACGAGTTGCATGGAGATGGTACTTCCGCCACGTACAAAGCGATTTTCTTTGAAGTTGACCACAATGGATTTTCGGATGGATTCTTCTACGAAGCCCTTATGCTTGAAAAAGGATGGATCTTCTGCCGTTAATACCGCATTTATGAAATTCTTAGAGATCTGGTTGAGCGGCGTAAAATTCGGGTTGGATGGGCCGATGGTGATGTTGCGCATGGGCTTGCCATACTCGTACGGGGTATAAACGAAAGGTTGATTGATTTTCTGGAGGTCTGTAGTGCCCCATTTTAAGATCTTCAGGTCCTTTGGTGTCAATGTGGAGTTGAACTTTACACTATCCGGCTGTTTGGTATCCAGGTAGAAGTTCATGTTATAGCTCACCTGTCCTGAGACTTGCAGGCCTTCCAGGGATTCGAATAGCCCTTGCGGGAAGGAAGTCAGGAAGGTTTGTGCATCCTGCTGGTCGGTGCGGACCTTCAGCTCATAGATTTTATGTGGCGATAAGGTGTACTTCAGGTAGGGGTGGATGGACGCTTTCTGCAGGAAAATGGTGGACGTGCTGTCCAGTGCCACGTAATTTTCGCCCACGAGCATGTCTGCATCCAGGGAGGCATCAGGCACCACAATATCGTTGGATGCGATTGCAGGATGGTTTAGCAGGAGATTTTTGATGGACCAGGAACCTGTAATCTTGTAGGCGTCGCCTTTGTAGGAAGCATTTTTCAATTGGGTTCTTACCGTATCAAAACTCAGCTTTGCTTTCAGTTTATTGTTCAGGTAAGCGAGTTCCACCTTCTTGTTTTCTGCGAAGAAAGTGACGTCCATCTGCTTATCGGAGGGCTCCAGCAGTCCGTTTAGGTGCCAAGTTGCTTCATTGCCGTTCACCAAGATGTTCGATTTTAAGGCGCCATCTACGATGGTGGCCTCCGTGGTGAGGAAGCTTAGTTTAGCCGTGTCGTTGTCATTTACCCGCAGCATGAGGTTCTTAATCTGCATGTCGTCAGGGATCTTGTACAGCATCTGGTTGAGCAGGTTGTGCGCCAGGTCCGCAAGGTTCATCTTGCCGGTGCTTACGGTATCTTTTTTCTTTCTCTTCAGGAAGAAGTCGAGGTTGGTGAGTGAGTCTTTTACAACGATGTTTATGGTTCCGGAATCGAGCCCCAGCTCTGCGAGTTTGACATTGCCGACCACCAATGGCCAGAGCTTAACGCCTATGGTCATATCGGAAATGGTGGTTAGGGTATCGCGGTCCTGCGGTACGACAGAAATGTCGGTCATGTGCACGGTGCTCAGGCCAGTGAATCCGGCGCTGCCGATTTTCACTTCCAGGTTGTAATCTGTCTTGGCTTTGGTGATGGCTTTGGCAACCATTTTCTGGAGTAAGGCTTCACGTTTGCTGTAGGCTACTGCCCCTGTGACCATGCAGATTACCAGAAATATACCTAAAACCCAAGCGCCAATTTTGATGTATTTTTTGGGGATGTTTATTTTTGGAAATTGCATGTTTTTTCGTGGTGGTTATTGCTCAAACGCAAATTGCAAATGTTTATTTCGTGTTAAAATTACAGTTAATAAGGCTTATATCAATCTATTGTGTCCATGTTTTGTTAATTTTGGATAATGATAATCAGCAACGAACAAGTTTTAGCGGCCCTAAGAAATGTAGAAGATCCCGATCTTAAAAGAGATCTGGTGACCTTAAACATGATTAAGGATCTAAAGATCGAAGATAAAAACATCAGCTTTACCCTGGAGCTTACCACACCGGCCTGCCCGATGAAGGACATGCTTAAAAATGCTTGCACCAACGCCGTGAAACACTTTGTGGATGCGGAGGCAAACGTTTTGATAAACATCACGTCAAGGGTTACTAAGCCGGTCGACAGTTCGCAATTGGATAACATCAAAAATATCATTTTGGTTTCCTCCGGTAAAGGTGGGGTCGGTAAATCGACCGTAGCCAGTAATCTCGCGATTGCGCTTGCCGCTGATGGCGCCAAAGTAGGCTTGATTGATGCAGACATCTACGGTCCTTCTGTACCAACGATGTTCGGACTGATTGATGCTAAACCGAATGCCCGTGAAACGGCTGCGGGTAAAACTTTGATCCTGCCGATTGAGAAGTACGGCATAAAGCTGCTTTCGCTGGGTTTCTTTGCTGATCCGAATCAGCCAGTGCCATGGCGCGGGCCGATGGCTTCAAATGCCATCAAACAGTTGTTTAATGATGCTGACTGGGGTGAATTAGACTACCTGATTGTGGATTTACCTCCGGGTACTGGCGACATTCACATCACCATTACGCAAAGCTTCCCGATTGCAGGTGCGGTAATTGTGACCACACCACAGCAGGTGGCGCTTGCAGATACGCGGAAAGGGTTACAGATGTTTCGTATGCCGGGCATCAACATCCCAATTCTTGGCGTTATCGAGAATATGGCTTATTTCACGCCTGCAGAGTTGCCTGATAACAGGTATTACATCTTCGGCAGAAATGGCGGTCGTGCATTGGCTTCCGGATTTGAAGTGCCATTTTTGGGTGAGATTCCAATTGTACAGAGCATTACGGAGGCAGGGGATAAGGGTGCGCCAATAGCACTGAACCTGGAGAGTCCGCTTGCTGCTGTTTTCTCGGAAATTGCAGGCCGGGTTGCACAACAGGTGTCAATCAACAATGGCGTGACTGCAAATAGCTAAATAATTAGTAAATTTATTTTTTAATTCAAGTTAAAATGAATCTAACCGAACAAGTGGAGCAGGCATTAGATACCATTCGTCCTTATCTGATTGCAGATGGTGGCGATGTGGCAATTGAAGAGATTACGGCAGAGAATGTTGTTCGATTGAAATTGCTGGGTAACTGCGGCTCCTGTAAAATGAGCTTCATGACGATGAAAGCCGGCATTGAGCAGGCCATCATGAAAGCCGTACCGGAAATTACTGCGGTACAAGCCATTAACCTGGCAGAACCTGCATAACGCTTTTAACATATTTTAACGATAGCTCATCGTTATTCGAAGTACTTTTGTGTATGAAGTATATATTATCCCTGTTCATTCTTGTTTTCTCCCTCCATGTTTCTGCACAGCAGCAAGCAGCGGAGAAAAGACTGATCCAATATTCCGGGATTATAACTGATGTAGACAGCAATAGTGTGGTGCCTTATGTGACCATCACGAACGTTTCGACCAAGCAAAGTTACGCTGCGAACTATAAAGGCTATTTCTCCTTCATTGCGCACCCGGGTGATGTGTTACAGTTTAGTGCTGTAGGATTTTCTAAGGTGGAGCTTACCATTCCGGAGGAGATTACCGATAATAAGTATACGCAGATGGTGAAGATGAAGGCGGAGATCATTTACCTGCGAACGGTACAGGTATCGCCCTGGGCCACAGTAGAAGAGTTTACAAAGGACTTCATGGCCATGAAAATTGCGGATGATGACTACGAGATTGCCCGTAAGAACCTTTCCGGGGAAAGTATAAATGGCATGATTCAGACGCTTTCAAGAGATGCGGGAGAGATTTCCGGCATCAACTGGCGTATGAATCACGACCGTGCGTTGAATAAGAATATGACGCAAACCAATCCGCTGCTGAACCCATTTGCATGGGGTAAACTGATGCAGATGATCACCAATGGTGATAAAAGCAGGTCAAATAATTAAATTCTTCTTGGAATAACTAGCGTCTTTTGCTCTGTTGTGGGAAGCGCATCTTGTAGTCTGTGCGCACATTTCCTTTGGAGATGGCATCAAACTTCGACTTCAGCATTCGCTTGCGTAGCAGACCTAGTGTATCGGTAAACAGCTTACCTTCGATGTGGTCGTACTCGTGTTGGATGACCCTTGCAGGCATGCCAGTCACTTCTTCTTCATGCTGTACCCAGTTTTCATCGAAATAGGTGATGCGGATGTTCGGCTTGCGGTAAACGTCTTCACGGATGTCCGGAATGCTTAAACAACCTTCGTTGAAAGCCCATGGCTCGCCGGTTTCTTCAACGATTTTCGCATTGATGAACACCTTCTTGTAACCTGGATTACCTTTTTCGTCTTCACCGGTGTCTACGATAAACAGGCGTATCGGCAGGTTTACCTGTGGTGCAGCAAGACCAACACCGCTTGCAGCATACATGGTGTCGAACATATTTGAGATTAGCTGCTGTAAGTCAGGATAGTTTTCGTCAATTTCTGTACAAACCTTACGTAAAACAGGATCGCCGTAAGCAACAATAGGTAATTTCATGGATGGTAATTTTTAGATGTTGGAGATTGCGCGTACAAAAGTACGAATATTAGGTTAAAGGATAAAAAGTAAGGCTGCTAAGATTATTTTCCGCCAACATTTCATCTGCGATAGCGGCCATGTCGTTGGTGCTAACCGCCTGAATTTTTGCGAATACCGTTTCGAGGCTGTCGATCTGATCGTAATCCATAAGGCTTTTGGCCATGGAGATGATCAGCCCGATCCGGTTTTCCTCACCAAGGGCAATTTGTCCAATGAACTTGTTCTTAGCGCGTTGCAGCTGGACTTCCGTCATCGGATTTTCGCGGAACTTCTTAAATTCCTTGTTGATCAAAGTTCTTGCACGATCCAGTTTCTCTTTATCGGTACCAAAGTAGACGGTGAAAAGGCCCGTGTCGCTGAGTGGGCTGTAGCCGGTTTCAATGGTATAGGCAATGCCGTACTTTTCGCGGATTTGCAGGTTGAGGATCGAGCTCATGCCCGTCCCCCCGATGATGTTGTTGAGCAGCAGTAAGCCCGTTTTATAGGGGTGGTGCAGATCGTAAGCCTGACAGCCAAGCACGACGTGCGCCTGTGAGATCGGCTTTTCGGAGATTATGTCTACCGTTTTCGCCTTTTCTGGCGCATTCCGATTGGCTTTATATGGGTTTGCAGGGATGGCTTCGTAGTACTTCGAACCGGTTTTGATGACCTTGTTCAATGCGTAGTTCCCAAGCACTGCAATGACGATCTTGTCGGTGTGGTAGTTCTTGGCCATGAATGCCTTGATATCTTCACGGGACAGCTTGGAAACGGATTCTGTGGTGCCGAGGATGTTCCTGCCCAGGGAATGACCGGCAAATAGCAAGTCTTCGAAGTCGTCGTAAATCGCTTCTTCAGGTTGATCCAGGTAAGAGGCGATTTCATCCAGGATGACGCCTTTTTCCTTCTCCAGCTCTTCTTCAGGGAAGGTGGAATGGAACATGATATCATTGAAAAGCTCCAGCGTACGATCCAGATAAGGGTTCAGGAAGGATGCATGGATGCAGGTATATTCTTTGGTGGTGTAGGCGTTGAGGTCGGCACCTACGCTTTCCAGCCGGTTCAGGATCTGATTGGTGCTTCGCTTTTCCGTGCGTTTGAAAACCAGGTGCTCAATGAAGTGTGCAAGTCCGGATTCCGCTTCGCCTTCATCCCTTGATCCGCTGTTGATGAGTATACAAGCATGGGAAATCGGAGATGCGCTGGGTACATGGAGTAATCTGATGCCGTTTGGCAGGGTGTGTACGTTGTATTCCATTAAGGTTCAAAGATAAGTATAAAGCGGCTAAACTGGTTTTTGTTTCGCAATATGCCTGTCAAATTGACAATTTTTCAGATTGGAACAAGGCTTGATATGCTCCCGGTATTAAAACCATTAGTTTATTATGAGCATAGAAGAAAAAGGAAACATTTCCATACACACCGAAAACATTTTCCCGATCATTAAGAAGTTCCTGTATTCAGACAATGAGATCTTTTTGCGTGAGTTGGTTTCGAACGCGGTTGATGCGGTTCAGAAGATCAAAAGATTAGCAGCACTTGGCCAGTACAACGGCGAGCTGGGCAATCCATTGGTTGAAGTTGCAGTAGACGAAGCGCAAAAAACCATCACGATCAGTGATAATGGTTTAGGTATGACTGCCGAGGAGATCAAAAAATACATCAACCAGGTGGCTTTTTCAGGTGCAAGTGAATTCGTGGAGAAGTTTAAGGATGCGAAAGACGCGAATGAAATCATCGGTAAATTCGGTCTGGGCTTCTATTCTGCGTTTATGGTTGCTGATCTTGTAGAGATTCAGACCTTGTCGTACCAGGATGGCGCGGAGCCTGCAAAATGGGTTTGCGATGGTAGCACAAGCTACGAGATTTCAGAAGGTAGCAGAATGACCCGCGGTACAGACATCATCCTGCACATCAATGCAGAATCAGAAGAGTTCTTAAGCAAATTCAAGCTTGAAGAGATTCTGGATAAATATGGTAAATTCCTTCCTGTGCCAATTAAGTTCGGTACCACCACCGAGCAAGAACCTGATGGTGAAGATGAGGAAGGCAAGCCGAAAACCAAAGACGTTGAGGTTGATAAAATCATTAATACAACCAATCCGATCTGGACTAAAGCTCCTGCAGATTTGTCAGATCAGGATTACCTGGATTTCTACAAACAACTTTATCCTTTTGGTGAGGACCCATTATTCTGGATCCACCTGAATGTAGATTATCCTTTTAACCTTACCGGTGTATTGTATTTCCCTAAGGTTAAGAATGACTTTGATATGCAACGCAATAAAATCAAGTTGTTCTCCCGTCAGGTATTCATTACAGACGAGGTTAAAGATATTGTTCCTGAATTCCTGATGTTGTTACACGGTGTGATTGACTCGCCGGATATTCCTTTGAACGTTTCAAGAAGCTTCCTGCAAGCGGATAGCAACGTGAAGAAAATCAATAGCTACATCACCAAGAAAGTAGCAGATAAACTGGCGGAGCTGTTCAATAAAGACCGTAAAGGTTTTGAAGAGAAATGGTCTGACATCGGTTTGTTCGTGAAATACGGTATGGTGAGTGAAGAGAAATTCTACGATAAAGCAAAGGATTTCGCGTTGTTGACCAACACCAAAAAAGAGCATTTTACCATTGAGGAATACAAAGAGAAAGTAAAAGACCTGCAGACCGACAAAAACGGTCAGGTGGTTCTAATCTATAGTAATGACCCTGCGAAGCAGGATAGCTTCATCCAATCGGCCAACAAGCAAGATTATGATGTGTTGGTCATGGATTCTCCGATTGACAATCACTTCATCAATTCATTGGAGCAGAAGCTGGAGAAAACTTCACTGAAACGTGTAGATTCTAGCGTAGCGAGCAAGTTGATTGAAAAAGATGAGAACTTAGAGTCTGTATTGAGCGAAGAGCAGTCGAAAACCGTTAAAGAAGTTTTCGAGAAAGCGATCAGCAAGCCAGGATATAACGTGGAGATCGTTGCCTTGAACCCTGAAGAGTTGCCAGTAACGGTGACGATGGACGAGTTCATGCGCAGAATGAAGGATATGGCTGCAATGGGCGGCGGTATGGGCTTCTACGGCAACATGCCCGACAGCTATAAAGTCGCGATTAACGGAAACCACAAGCTGGTTACCCGTATCCTGCAAACTGAAGATGCAGATGCACAAGCGAAGCTTGCTAAACAGGCTGTTGATTTGGCTTTATTGGCGCAAGGGATGTTAACTGGCGCGGATTTAACGGAGTTCGTTAGCAGAAGCGTTGAGTTGATCTAAGTGAAATAAAACAACTTTAGATAGAAAGAACGGGTTTTTAGATCGCTGTTTCTATACTGAAGGTATCATAACAAAGGCCCCGAATTTCGGGGCCTTTTGTATTTAGGGTATGTTTATCAATAGAGGTGTTAGAGATTAGAATTTACGCTTTGCTTTCTTCACTAGGCTAAAAGCTACAACGGCGGATAACGCCACGACTGCAATCAAGAGCGTTTTACCCAATGGTGCAGGAGGTAAGTGCTGCACACCTTGTTTGTTGGTCTTTGCAGGCTCGTTCACGTAGCGTCCACTGCGTGGAATTGCAACTTCCTTGAAGTTGTTGGCCAGATTGTCCAGCCCGGCATTCAGTTTCTCACCGGACATCGGCATACCGTGACCCGTTGCCGCGATCTCAGGACGCAGGTCACGAAGCTTCTTCACGGAAAGCGCCGCAGCAAGCCAGTTCGGCGTAAAATACTTCGGCGGCCCACTTACTTCTTTTCGTTGCGAGATGATAGACATCACAGACTCCTGTTTGGTAGTCACGAAGGCATCACCAGCAATCAGTACCTTATCCCGTCCCCGGTACAAGGAAATGTGCCCTGGCGTATGTCCTGGCGTGTGTATGTAGATCCAATCCGGCATATGTGGAATGGTGCCTTCTTTAGATAGGGCATGCACTCTGGTGCCAAGATTGATTGGTTTTTTTGGATAAAGGAAAGCCATGGAACTCATCATCCCACCGCCTACTGTAGCATCTGGTGGTGGATAGGCGGAGTGCCCGGTTAGGTATGGCATCTCGTAGAAATGGCCGTAAACCTGTACATTCCAGGTAGATATCAGGTCGTGTATAGCGCCCACATGGTCAAAATGACCGTGCGTCAGGATGATCGCTTTAGGGGGTACATGCTCCCCGAACAATGAAGCTGCCATCCGCTTGATGCGGCCACCGCTACCTTGTAAACCCGCATCGATAAGCACCCATTCTTTATCGCCTGTTTCGACCATGTAAATGTTCACAAACACAATGCGCATTCCCCAGATCCCCGGCGCGACCTGGAAGTATTCTTCCTCTTTCATAGACAGTTAATTAGTTAGATGGTTATTAAACAACAAAAGGCCATACTGGTTTTAATTTTACATTCCAATTGAGCAATAGCGGCTGTTTCCCTTGTAAAAACGACATTGAGCTTTCAATAATTGGTATATTTGAGGAAATTCCAGCTTATGGTTAACAAAGCATTTTTAAAGAAAAACTACCTGAACATCCTGATGATCTGCTTTCTGCTGCTCATCGTGTTTGTGCCTTCTGCTAAAGCCTTTATGCTTCGCGGATTGATGGAGATCGGTCTTTTCAGGCCCGGAACAACAGCCGCAACATCGCCGGAAGCCATGCCACCCGCAGCAAACCTGAACGGTATTCTCTTCAAGGACATCAATGGGAACGTTGTTGACCTCGGCAGACTTAAAGGGAAAGTGGTGTTCCTGAACTTCTGGGCGACCTGGTGCCCGCCATGTCAGGCAGAAATGCCATCCATTCAAAAGCTATACACGCAGTTTAAGAACGATCCAGACTTTGTATTCCTCTTGGTAGATGCCGATAGTAAATTGCCAGAGGCGAACAAGTTCATGCAGAAAAAGAACTACAGCATGCCGGTTTACGAGCTTGCGAGTAACATTCCAGAACAGCTGTTTAAAGGAACTTTACCAACCACTATCGTATTGGATAAGAAAGGCCGCATTAGTTTCAACGAGGAAGGTGCGGCAAACTATGCCCACAAGAAATTCATCGCTTTCATGCAACAATTAAAGAACAATAAAGACTAGCACCATGCAACAACCATTTGATATCATCGTCGCAGATACACACTACGCCGTTTTCCCGGAGCCGGAGGAAACTTTCACCATCTATAAAGACGGAAAAGAATATCTTCAAATCCAGAAGGATGCCGAAAACCAATGGCTAAAGCTTGATGAGGAAACTGCACTACCCTTATTTGAACCCAATGAAGAAGTAAACCAAATCGGTAAGGCCATTTCTGAGTATAAAGAAGAGGAAGAGGACGACGAGGACGATCTGTTCGACGAGGAAGAAGAAGATTACTAGCCCGTCCAGCGTTCCCGGTCCAGGCTGCGGTAGTGAATGGCTTCTGCCAGGTGTTCCAGGCTGATCTTCTCACTGCCGGCAAGGTCAGCAATGGTCCTGGAAACCTTCAAGATGCGGTCGTACGCCCTGGCCGAAAGGCCCAACTTCTCCATTGCCCGCTTAATCAAGCTTCTGCCCGCATCGTCGATGTCGCAAATGTTGCGCACCATGTTCGGGCTCATCTGCGCATTGTAGTGAATGCCTTGCTGCTGCTCAAACCTGCGGTCCTGAAAGGTCCTTGCATTCATCACCCGCGTTCTGATCACCGCACTTTTTTCTGCCGGCTGCATGGAAGCCAGTTCATTGAAGTTCACCGGCGTGACCTCCACATGCAGATCTATGCGGTCCAGCAGTGGACCTGAAATCTTACTCAGATACTTCTGTACAATCCCGGGCCCGCAGATGCATTCTTTTTCCGGGTGGTTATAAAAGCCGCAGGGACAAGGATTCATTGACGCAATAAGCATAAAACTAGCCGGATAGGCCACACTCAAACGCGATCGCGAGATCGTCACCTGCCGATCTTCCAGCGGCTGCCGCATCACTTCCAGCACCGAACGTTTAAACTCCGGCAGCTCGTCCAGAAACAGCACGCCATTATGCGCGAGTGAAATCTCACCTGGCTGCGGATTAACCCCGCCACCCACCAGTGCCATATCCGAAATTGTGTGGTGCGGACTCCGGTAGGGTCGCTCCGTCATCAAAGCATCCAAGGCATTTAACTTACCTGCCACAGAGTGGATTTTGGTAGTTTCCAAAGCTTCCTGCAGGTTTAAAGGCGGTAAAATGGTTGGTAAGCGCTTGGCAAGCATCGTCTTCCCGGCACCAGGTGGCCCGATCAGGATCAGGTTGTGCCCACCAGCTGCCGCAATCTCCAGTGCCCGTTTGATGTTCTGCTGCCCCTTCACATCCGAAAAGTCCTGCTCGTAGCTGCTTACATTGTGGTAAAACTCATCCCTGGTATTTACAATCACCGGCTCAAACTGCTGCTTGCCATTGAAGAAATCAATTACTTCAGCCAGCGTTTTCATGCCATAAACATCCAGTTCAGACACGATTGCCGCTTCGCGGGAATTATCTTTGGGTAATATGAAGCCCTTAAAGCCAGAAGCACGAGCCTGTATGGAGATCGGTAAAGCGCCTTTTATCGGCTGTAAGCCGCCGTCTAAGCTCAGTTCACCCATAATAAAGTAGTCTGGCAGCTTTAAATCTTCCAGTTGCCCTGAAGCGGCTAAAATGCCGATGGCGATGGGCAGGTCGTAAGCAGAACCTTCCTTGCGGATATCTGCCGGTGCAAGATTCACCACGATCTTCTGCCGTGGCATGCGCAGCCCCGTTGTCTGGATTGCACTTTCAATCCGCCGCAAACTCTCTTTAATGGCATTATCCGGCAGGCCCACAATGTGGTATTTATTGCCGCCGCCTATACTTACCTCGATGGTAATGGTGAGGGCATCTACACCAAAAACGGCGCTTCCGTAGGTCTTAACAAGCATATACTTTTCTTAGTATAGGCCAGTATAGTCCAACTGGAAGCGCCGTAGTAATTTTTTTGAAAATACTTAGAACTTGCCTTGAGGCATCTTCGGCATGCCGCGCATCATTTTAGCTGCTGCCGCAGGGTTTGAGAACTGTTTCATCACCTTACGCATGTCTTCAAACTGCTTAATCAGCTTGGTAACCTCTTCAACCTTGTTTCCGGAGCCTTTTGCAATACGTAAACGCCTGCTTTGCTGAATTGCATCAGGGTTCTCACGCTCGTATTTAGTCATGGATTGAATAATTGCCTCAATGTTCTTGAATGCATCATCTTCAATCTCAACGTTTTTCATCATCTTTCCAACGCCAGGGATCATACCCATAAGGTCCTTCATGTTACCCATTTTCTTGATCTGCTGAATCTGGTTGTAGAAGTCGTTGAAGTCGAACTTATTCTTGCGGATTTTCTTCTGTAGTTCTGCGGCCTCTTTCTCGTCAAACTGCTGTTGCGCACGCTCAACAAGGGAAACCACGTCACCCATACCCAAAATCCTGGAAGCCATACGGTCTGGATAGAACACGTCAAGTGCTTCCATTTTCTCCCCTGTACCGATGAACTTGATCGGCTTGTTTACCACCGATTTAATCGATAGCGCCGCACCACCGCGGGTATCACCATCAAGTTTGGTTAGTACCACACCTGTAAAATCCAGGCGATCGTTGAAGGCTTTAGCCGTATTCACTGCATCCTGACCAGTCATTGCATCCACCACGAATAAGATCTCATGTGGTTGTGTCTGGGTCTTTACTGCAGCAATCTCGTTCATCATCTCCTCGTCAATGGCCAAACGACCGGCGGTATCAATGATGATGACGTTATTGTTGTTTCTTTTACCTTCTGCAATACCTTCCAGTGCAATGCCTACCGGATCTTTAGATGCGAGGTTTGCAAAAACAGGCACCCCGATCTGCTCCCCTAAAATCTGAAGCTGATCAATTGCTGCGGGACGGTAAACGTCACCAGCAACTAACAAAGGCTTTTTACCTTTGCTCTTCAGGAAGTTCGCAAGCTTACCCGAGAATGTGGTTTTACCCGCACCGTTCAGACCTGCAATTAATATAATGGTTGGATTGTTCTTAAGATCGATATCGGTAACCTCACCACCCATCAGGGCTGTAAGCTCATCGTTCATCACCTTGGTCAGCAACTGTCCCGGAGAAACTGCTGTAAGTACATTCAGACCAAGGGCCTTCTCTTTAACCTCGTCAGTAAAAGTCTTGGCTGTTTTGTAATTTACATCGGCATCCAACAAGGCTTTACGAATCTCCTTCATGGTCTCTGCCACGTTGATCTCCGAAATACTACCCTGCCCCTTTAGTACTTTAAATGCACGATCTAACTTATCCTGTAAATTCTCAAACATCTCTTTTAATGCTTATTGTTAATTTTTTTGTAGCCTCAAAGTTATTAATTTTTGCGCGTAAATGCTTTACACCCATTTATCTTTTATTGTAGCGGGCCCAGCCAGGGCTTAATCCGGGACTTTGACCTTCCTTATAGCAGGATAATAGTAGTTTAGGAAAGGCCCAAGCAAAACAAGTCCTAACCCTCGGCAACAGCATTAAAATAGCCCTGCCCAGCATCGTGATTGTAATATAAGTTAAAATATTTATCCTTCATGGTGCAACATTTTGCATACCCCTGCAGTCCTATGGGAAATGCTGCTAATGAAATCGCTCCTTCCAGGCTTGTTCCTGCTGTTCTTTTCCCTCAACCTTGCTGCACAAACCCCCGCTGCAGAACGCAAAATCAATGCAAAGCGCACTAATACAAGTCCTAAGATAGATGGCCTGCTTGATGATGAGGTATGGAAAGACGCACCCATTGCCACTGGCTTTATAGAAAACAACCCCAATCCCGGACGTGTAGAATCCGCAGACCGCAGCACGGAAGTTAAGGTCTTGTACGATGACAATGCCATCTACATTTCAGCACGAATGAAAGCCAAGCCCGACAGCATTGCCCATGAGCTTGTTTCCAGAGATCAGATCGGCAACGCCGATTTCTTTGGCGTTTTTCTGGATACCTACCTGGATCGCATAAATGGAAATGGCTTTTTTGTCACCGCTGCAGGATCCCAATTCGATGCCAAATACTCACAGGTCAGTGGAGAGGACGAGAACTGGAACGCCGTATGGGAAAGTGAGGTGAAACTCGATGATCAGGGCTGGACCGCAGAACTGAAAATTCCGTACTCGGCACTGCGTTTCTCCAGCAAAGACCTTCAGAACTGGGGTATCAACTTCATCCGCAAACGCGCGATGGAAAACTCCCAAACCTTCTGGAATCCGGTAGACCCTAAAGTCAACGGCTTACTCAATCAAAGTGGTACAATGGTCGGCCTCCAAAACATCAAAGCTCCGCTGCGATTGTCCTTTTCACCTTATGTGTCCGCCCTCATCAACCACTATCCCAATAATGTTCCAGGGATAAAGAATACCACCACCTCTTTTAACGGCGGCATGGATGTGAAATATGGCATCAGCAACAGCTTCACGCTGGATATGACCCTTATTCCCGACTTCGGACAGGTACAATCTGATAACCGCATCCTCAACCTCACCCCATTTGAAGTAAAATTCAATGAAAACCGCTCTTTTTTCACCGAAGGGACAGAGCTGTTTAACAAGGGCGACCTGTTCTATAGCCGAAGGATCGGTGTTTCCCCAACCTATTCTAAAGACCTCAGCGATCAAATACAGGAAGGTGAAACGGTAATCCGTTCACCGCTGGAAAGCAAGGTCATCAATGCAACTAAAGTATCCGGCCGTACCGCTAAAGGCTTGGGCATCGGCATATTCAACGCGGTTACGAATTCCATGAATACCATCGTGGAAGACGCGCAGGGCAATCGCCGGGATATTGAAAGTCAGCCCCTAACCAACTACAACGTGTTCGTGCTGGATCAAAACCTGAAAAATAACAGTGCCATCAGCCTGATCAATACCAACGTGCTTCGCCAAGGCAGCGCCTACGATGCCAACGTAACGGCCATGCTCTTCAATTTAAACGACAAGAAAAACGAGTACTACGTAAATGGTGCAGGTAAAATGAGTTACCTAACGGCAAACCCCGATAAAGATCAACGTACCGGCTATTACTACGAAGTTGAAACGGGTAAGCAAAGTGGAAACTTCACCTGGAGCTATCGCCAACGCATGGCCGACCGCGTCTTTGATCCATCTGATATGGGCTTTTTCACCAACAACAACTTCCTGGATCAAAATGGAACCATCCATTACAACATTTACAAGCCCGGTAAATGGTACTACAAAATCGCCACCTTCATGTCCCTGAATTATTCCAGGCGCTACAAGCCCGCAGCATACCAGAACCTAACAGTGGAAACAGGGCCTTACGTGCAGTTCAAGAATTTATGGTCGGCAGAGATCTACGCCAACTGGACTGCGAAAGGGAACGACTTCTATGAATCCCGTAATGGCAGCTTGTATAAGAGCCCGGGAGGTTTCACTATACAGACGTACCTAAACTCCAACCGCGCCAAAGCCTACAATGCAGGTGGATATCTCGGCTATTCCAACAGGACCATGTTCAACGGTAAGATGTACGATCTATATTTCTACCAGAATTTTAGACTTAGCGATCGCTTAAGTTTCGGCACAGACTTCAGCTATTCCCCAAGCTATGATTTTGTAAGCTGGGTAACTTTTAACGGTTCACAAAGTGTGTTTTCAAGGTACGACAGAAACACGATTGAGAATGCGATAGATGCGAAATACAACTTCACAAACAAGATGGGCATCAATCTACGGGCAAGACATTACTGGTCCGACCGTAGGAATAAAGCGTTCTACAACCTACAGGCAAACGGCAGTTTAGCCGCCTATGAAGGTCCTGCATTGCAGAATACAGACCGGAACTACAATGTCTTCAATATCGATCTAATCTATACCTGGCAATTTGCACCGGGTAGCGAGCTAAGTGTCACTTATAAAAACCTCTCAGAAACCAACGATAGCTATTTAACAAAGAGATACTTCAGAAACCTGGACTACATCCTCTCCGGACCGCAGAACAACAGCCTTTCCATCAAGATGCTCTACTACGTAGACTACCTTGATTTAAGAAAACACAAAAGGAAATAGTTTACCTCGGGAACATGAATACCATGCCCAGCGCGAGTGTCTGACTTGCCTGGATCTTATCCGTGGTGTTCTTGTCGTAAAGTCCCACACCGGTAACCGTCACGTTCATAAACTTGTTAACCCGAGCACGGAGCTCTACATCTAAACGGTGGTTGGTATAATCGAGCCGATCATAAGGAATGAACACCATGTAGCGCGCTTTCAGGTTCAGGTTCTTAGCAATCTCTTTATCGAAGTTGGAGACCACCTGAAAAGCCAATTCATTCTTGAAGGTTGCACCAGCAGGCACACCGTAATTGTTAAAACTTGTATTCCCCTCATCAGCATTTATGCGAACCAAACTCGTGTCAAGTACAAACGTTTGCCTTGCCGTACCCGTACCAATCCTGGTCGAGAAGTACTTACTTGGTTTATACTCAAAACCGATGGATTCTGTAAGGTAACCTGGTGACATAAACCTTGAAAGCAGGTTTCGCTGCTCATTGCCATTCCTTTCAAAGAACCGATATCCCGCATCGAACTGTGATTCAAAACTCAGGGAACCGAAGAAATACCAATTCTTGGATAGTTGAATGGCGGCCTTATTGTCCCAGAAAATACGGTCAACGGTTTTCTTCTCCGACTGGTTCTTGTTGCGAACCTTACCGTAGTTTAGAATAAGTTCAGAAATGTAGCTATACCCTTCACGGCTGTATTCTGCTCTGTGGTTTATCAATCCCGTCAAAGCAAGGGAGTTAACCCCACCACCAGTCCAGTTGTTACTAAATGCGGCCTGGTTCAGGTTTATGCCAACGGAAGTCCGGGTGTTCCAGTAGTTGACTTTTGCGTCGATAACGACTGGCATAAGTTGGATGGGTTTGTACTCCAGATTCCCCATTCTGGAAGGCAGCGGACTGCGTTTCAGACGTAGGTTTAAATCATTGGTATTAATTGGAACGGTGTCGATTTCCTGAGCCTGAAGCCCCGTGACAAACGCAAAAACGAATATTAAACCAATATACAAGCCCTTCATTACTACAAAGAAAACCAAAAAAGTGGCTTTAAAAAAGTTTAGGGCTAAAATTTTAAAGGTTGTCTATCTTGATGTCGGGTAAAGGTTGGAGTCTTAATGCCTTTGGATTGCGCTTATAAGCAGTATAGCTATTCCGCAGGTAAACGATAAAGGCATAGTCTGAAGCACTCAGCACGAAAGTATAACTCGGGCGATATTGTTGCATGAAATCCGTGAGCTCAGGCTCAGAAATACCCAGAACCTGCTTCACAAATTCCGGTCTGAATTTAAAATCAATGATCTGCTCTTTGTAGTCGCGCTCCAGAATTTCCTGCAGGTGCCGCGCGTTTTTACCTTTCTTACTCAGCAGGTTGTAAATGGCGTCAATGCCAATACCCACGCCCCTTTGCCCAAGGTTCAGCAGATCCTTCGAACTGCCGCGGTCGGTTGCATACTTATATTCCTGCTGTGTCTTTTTATATTGCTCTTCGGGGCTGATGTTTTTGCTGCCCACAATGGTAACTTCCTTCAGACGGATGAAAAGTGGATGTAATTGAAAGAATACCGCATTTTGCCCTTTGTAAACAAGCGTATCCACAGCATAGCCCTGTAAAGCTGCGAATAGCGTATCACCGATAGCCGCCTGCGTAGAGAATTCCCCTTTGGTATTGTTGTATAAACCCTGATCCGTCCGCGAGTTGTAGATGTAAACCTTGGCAAGCCGCTGCTTACTGTCTTTGTCAATAACAAAACCCTGTACAGCTTTCTTTTGAGCATATAAGCCGGAGCACAGAAACAGCAAGAGCAGGGAACCGTAAAACTTCATCAATACAAAAATACATGATCCGCTACATGCCTGCGGCAAATTAACATTATTTAACCACCTGCAGCTTTTGCCCGATTTTTATGCCCTCATCCAGCAAGGTATTCATCGATTGAAGCTCCTCTACGGTCAGGTTAAAACGTTTTGAAATGTTGTACAGCGTATCCCCTTTTGTTACCACATAATACTTCCCATCAACAACGGTCGTCGAGGTATTTGTTGGTTGTGATGAAACCGCTGGAGTAACTTTCTCTACAACCTGCGCTTCGGTAATCACCTTTTGCGAAGGCGGTACACTAACAGGTGTAAACTTCTTCTTTTCCTGCGGGATGTTCGCGTTGATCTCTGTGAATACGCGATCCTCACGCCTTAACTTCTGCGCCTCCGTTTCGGGTTGATCATACGCATATAACTTGTATTTCTCAATCAGGTTGATCAGTAGCTCCGGGTATTTAGGATTGGTCGCATAACCAGCCTGTTTCAGGCCGTAAGCCCAATTTTTATAATCGTTCTTATCCAACTCGAACAAGGCGCTATAGCGCTTGCGCTTTAAAAACTCAGAATGGTCCTTGTACGATTCACGTGCATCATTGTAAACCCTGAAGCAGTCGTTACGTTTATCATCATCTTTGTAATAGCCTTTCCCTTTCCAGTCGGACGTAACTTTAACCCCGAAGTGGTTGTTAGCGTATTTGGCAAGACTGCTGTTTCCATTTCCCGACTCCAGAATACCCTGAGCCAGCGTGATACTTGCAGGAATACCATAGGCATTCATTTCTTCAATGGCCACATCTTTAAACTTCTCGATGTAAGATAAGGTGGTGTAGGAAGGAATTTCCCCTTTGCCTTTGGTTGCATTCTTTTCAATCTGACGATTGTTACGGCTGTATTGAGCGGTTTTACAAGCTGAAAGGAAGGCAACAGCCAGCAGTAGTAGTAGAATTCTATTTTTCATTGATCAGTTTCACTTTGCTTACCGGCGTGGGCTTAAGTTTCTTGGTTATTGGTGCTACGGGGCCTAACATGCGCATTGCTGCATTCGGGTCATTGTCATACTTAAAAAGTTCATACTTTTTGATCAATGCAATTACTTGCGAAGACCACAGTTTGCTATGTGCATAGCCACCGCGCTGTATACCTTTGGCCCAGCTCGCATAATCACTACCGCCGTATTTCGCGAACAAGTTACTAAATGCGGTACGACTTTGCAGAAAGTCTATAAAGTGGTGGTACGAATCCTCAACGCTGGTATAGCCCTTGTAAGAAGAACGGATCTGTTTACTGTCGTTCTGACCTTTAACCCCGAAGTGGTTGTTCAGATATCGGGCGATTTTGCTAGTGCCGGCCGCAGATTCGTGAATGGCAATGCCCAGGATAATGCTGGCGGGAATATTGTTTTCGCGCATTAAACGCTGCGCAAGCGGAAGGTTTTCTTCAATGTAATTACGAGTCGTTTGAGCAGATGCTCCGAAGTGTAACAAGCCTACACTTAGCAAAACGAACAGGAACTTTTTAACCATAGTTATTTTTTTCTGATGACAAATAAACCGTCTCGAACAGGTAATATCAACTTCTCTACCTGTGGGTCTTTAGCAATCTTATCATTAAATGTAATAATATTTTTTGTATCCTTATCTTGTTGATTGCTAAGAACTTTGCCGCTCCATAACACATTGTCAACAATAATAAGTCCCCCTGGCCGCACCTTATTAATCACCAGATCATAATAGCTGCCATTATTCTTTTTATCGGCATCAATAAACACCAGATCAAAAACTTCATCCAGCTGCGGAATGTTTTTCATTGCATCACCAAGCAGATACACAATCTGTTTCTCATATGCAGAATCTGCAAAATTTCTGCGCACCATGTCTTCCAATTCTACATTGATGTCTAGCGTAAAGAGCTTACCATCGGGCTGCAGACCTTCCGCCAGGCACAGTGTCGCATAACCGGTAAAGGTTCCAACTTCCAGAATGCGCTTCGGGTTAACCAGTTTGCTCAACATGCTCAATACACGACCTTGGTAATGTCCAGACAACATTCGGGGCATCAGTACCTTCAGGTTCGTTTCACGGTTTATCCGTTGCAGCAATTCGCTTTCCGGTTCGCAATATTGTAAGAGTAAGTTTTGCAGTTCTTCAGTAATCATTTTTGTATTGGTATTGAAATTAACGACGGCTTTCCATGAAATATTGTAAGATCAAGGTCGCCGAGATGGTGTCAACCCGTTCTTTATTCTGGCGATCGCTCTTCTTTAGCCCACTTTGCAGGATGGCCTGATGCGCCATTTTCGAGGTAAAACGCTCGTCTACCCAGAACTGTGGGATATCTGGAAACTGCTTTTTCAGGTTTCGGGAAAAGCCAACAACATGCTGCGCATTTTCCGAGGGTGTATTGTCCATCTGCTTCGGATCGCCGAGCACAAATGCTTCTACCTGCTCAGTTTGCAGGTATTTGCTGATGAAAGCCATAATGTCTTTTGGATGAACCGTATCTAACCCGGTAGCAATGATCTGGAAGGGATCTGTAACGGCAATTCCAATACGTTTGGTGCCATAATCAAAAGCTAGTATTCTGGGCATAAATGATTTTTATAAGCGATAAGCAGCTGTATTTTAAAGTACAAAGGTATGAAAATTTAATTTAGGGGTATTTTGAGGGCCTGAGCAGCCCTGAACCTCAGGTGATGTAACTATGCTTTTACAAATTGGGTGCAACATTAATTTATCTGACATCTTACTTGAAATTTCTAATTATTAGCCCAACTTTGCAGCAACACATGCATCATTTAAGAAACCAGTTTTCTGTTTTTATCACTTACCTGCTATTGTTTAGCTTCTCTATGATCCAGGTAACTGAAGTCGTCCACAATCATGTGGAGGATCAGCATGTGTCTTCAACTGAAGGCCTCGATAAGCCGGCTTCAGGAATAACCATTGCCGATGCGGTGCTCAAATGCAAGTTTTGTAAAGATCTTTTCAGTCAACAAATTGGCACGCAACCTTTGGAAATTGCGGTGTTTGACTTTGCAGTTCCCACGATGGCCAAAACTGTCAGCACAATTTACACGCAAAAGCTGTTTGAGGTTGCTGTTCACACCTGGACCAACAAAGGTCCCCCTATTTCCTAGTTAAATACTTCTTTTCAAGTTTGTGTCCGGTTACCGTATGTAATCACCATGGACCATTTCAGCCTTTTTGCCTGTAGGTATCCCTACCTCAGGCTTATTCTTAATTTTTATTATGCAAATCATTTTAGAAGCCGAGGGCCTCTCCAAAACTTATGGAGAGAAAACCGCCCTTAATGCACTCCACCTTAAACTATCTAAAGGTGAAATCTTCAGCTTGCTCGGGCCAAACGGCGCCGGGAAGTCAACAACCATCAATCTCTTTCTGGGCTTTATTCAGCCTAGTGCCGGCGCAGCACGCATAAACGGCGTTGATGCTTCCAAAGATCCGGTCGGGGTTAAGCAACACCTGGCCTATATTCCGGAGCAGGTCATGTTGTACCAGAACCTCAGCGGTCGTGAAAACCTATCGCTGCTAAGTGCACTCGCGGGTTTCGAATACAGCCAATCGGCGCTTGATCAATTTTTGGTAGAGGCCGGATTACAGGCAGATGCCATCAATAAACGTGTGGGTAGCTACTCTAAAGGCATGCGGCAGAAAGTCGGAATTGCGGCTGCGGTCGCAAAGAATGCTAAAGTGCTGTTGCTGGATGAGCCTACCTCAGGACTGGATCCGAAAGCGAGTAATGAATTTTCAGAACTGCTGCTGCGCCTCAGTGCGGCTGGTACGACCATTTTCATGGCTACGCACGACATCTTTCGAGCACGTGAGGTGAGCCAGCGTATCGGCATCATGAAAGCCGGGTCTCTCATCGATGAAATTAATGCCGCCAAACTGAATGCAGGGGAGCTGGAACAATTGTACCTGGATTACATGAAAGGATAGCTATGATCAGAAACATCACTCAAAAGGAGCGCATCAGTGCCTTCAGAGATAAGCGGTTCATCATTCTGGGCAGCATAATCCTCGTTTTACTGCTTACGGCGGCAGCTACAGGAATTATCAATTACCGGGTTCTGGCTGCAGAGCGAAAGCTCGCCCAAAGTACTGCAACAGAAAACTTCAACAATCAACCCGACCGGCATCCACACCGTGTTGCCCACTACGGCTCCTATGCATTCCGGCCGAAATCGGTATTGAGCTTTCTGGACTTTGGCCTGGATTCTTACACCGGAACGATGGTTTACCTGGAAGCCCATCAGCAAAACAGTGCGAACTTCAGTCAGGTTCAGCAGTCTGGCGCCATGATCCGTTTTGGCGAAATGACCATTGCTTTCGTCATGCAATGGCTGATACCACTGCTGATCATCTTCCTGTGTTTTAACACCTTTACCCTCGAGCATGAGGAAGGCACACTTAAGGTGCTGCTCAGTCAGGGCGTAAGCCTGAAAGCCATTGCAAAAGCCAAACTGCTGGGCTATATCCAGGTGATCAGCATGATCGTCTTACCCGCGTTCTTTTTTGTTTTCCTGTTTGTGCTTAGCATAAACGACTTCATACTGGATAGCAGCTTGTTGTTGCGTACTGCTGTGTTCATGCTTACCTACCTGCTGTATTTTTTCATTTTCATTGCCGGCTCCATTCTGATCTCCGCATTGAACAAACATTCCAGAACGGCATTGGTCACCCTGCTGGGGATCTGGATCTTCAGCATTGTGCTCATGCCGAAAGCGCTGAGCAATCTGGGAAGCTCCCTACATGAAGAACCCTCGAAAGCAGCTATGGACGCCAGTGTACACGAGGAATCCAAGAATGGCATTGATGGGCATGATCCCATGGATAAGCGGCTGGAGCAATTTAAGCAGGGTTTATTGGAGAAGTATCAGGTCGATTCCCTTAGTCAGCTCCCGGTGAACGTAGACGGATTGATTATGGCGCTTGGTGAGGAAAGCAGCAGTAAAATTTACCAGGAACACTTTGATGAACTGGTCGCCATCTATGATGATCAGAATAGATTATCTATATGGGCGGGCTTTATCAACCCCTACCTGGCCATCCGAAACATCTCCATGTCTATGGCGGGAACAGATTTCTTTCATTATGTCGACTTCTTAAATGCTGCCGAAAAATATCGTTATGCATTAACCCAGCACCTCAATAACCTCCAGGCGACCAAAGTTGCACACAAAGACAAAACCTCCAGGCTCAAGGCCGACATCTATGCCAGCTATCCGCCTTTTTACTATGAAGGACCGGCTTTTACAAAAGCATTGGCAAACGTGTCGCTGTCCATTATTGCACTGGCTTTCTGGACTGCACTTGTGTACGGTTTAATCATCATTACCATGAATAAAAAGAAAAATCTAATATGAAGCAATTACGTATTCTACTTCATTTCGAATGGCTCAACTTCAAAACAGAAAAGAGCCTTGTTGCATTCTGCCTGCTGATGCTTCTTTCTGGCTTTTATGGAATCTTTTCCGGCCACTATGAGTTAAAAAAACAACGTAATAAGATCGCAGGGCTGGAACAGATCTACCAGGCCAACATCAGAGAGATGGGCGAAAAGTTTCCGGACAGTGCTGATGCTGGCGATATTGGCTACTATCATTCTGCTTTTGCGAAAAACCATCCGGAT